>ENA-UOOK01000199-UOOK01000199.1-fermentation-metagenome-genome-assembly--contig:-NODE-199-length-76320-cov-11.890946_pt1 | contig 76320 bp, 70 predicted proteins | sample MGYA00245777_ERZ724023 | MGnify/ENA primary metagenome ERZ724023 (study PRJEB28704, sample SAMN03018312) | fermentation metagenome | biome: anthropogenic terrestrial biome; feature: soil; material...
TGGGTTCAGAACGTCGTGAGACAGTTCGGTCCCTATCCGTCGCAGGCGCAGGAAATTTGAGAGGAGCTGTCCTTAGTACGAGAGGACCGGGATGGACAGACCGATGGTGAATCAGTTGTCTCGCCAGAGGCAGAGCTGAGAAGCTAAGTCTGGGAAAGATAAGAGCTGAAGGCATCTAAGCACGAAGCAGACCTCAAGAAGAGATTTCCCACTCCGCAAAGGAGGTAAGACACCAGAAAGACGAACTGGTAGATAGGTCTCAGGTGGAAGAGCAGTAATACTTTAAGCTGAGAGAAACTAATAAGTCGAGGGCTTGACCTAAAGATTCTTCTTCAAAGTTTTCAGGGAAAAGGGTAAGGAAGTAAAGGGAAAAAAGGAAAAAGTATTTGGTGACAAAGACGAGAGGGAAACACCTGTAACCATACCGAACACAGAAGTTAAGCCTTTCAGTGCTGATGGTACTTGAGTGGAAACGCTCTGGGAGAGTAGGACGTTGCCAGATAAAGAAGCTCTATTTCGTATAAAGGTTATCGAAGTAGGGCTTTTGTTTTAACCTGTAAGAAAATCTAATTTACCTTAATTTGCATTTGATCTAAAATGGATTTCAACAAAGGTTTCCTTAGTTTATTAATTACGAAAAATTGCTAATGTTAGCATTATATGCTGTGGTGTTCAGAGAATAATAACTTTTATATTGAATATAATATTATTTAAGACATGCTTTTCATTTTTAGTATTGAATAATTTTAAAAGTGTTGGTATAATAATTATATTATTACAAATGAGTTACAAATAGTTTACAAAATAGTTTCAAAAATAAAATGCAGGGAAGGAGATTGATGTGGAAGATCCTAATAGATTTAAAGATAGTAATATCCTTAAAGAAAAATGGATATTTTTTCTTGATAAGTTGAAAGGACTAAAGAACTTAACGATAAATAAGATTTCAGGTAGTGTTAATAATTTAAAAGATAGAACAAATAATATTAAGTTTAAAGACGATTTGAAAAGAAAATTTAATATTAAAAAATTTAATATAAGACATATTAGTTTAAAAAAAGTTCTTCCTATTTTTATGGTAATTGTCATTTCAACTTTTGGATTAACAATTTATAAGATCAATGAAGTGAGGACAAGAGCTTATGCAGTATATTTGGGAGAGGATAAAATAGGAACAGTTAGAACAAAAGAAGAAGTTTCGGATATAATGAATGAAATCCAGAATAAACTTCAAAATACATATAATATGGATGTGCTGATAAATAAAGATTTGGATTTTCAAAATGTCCATTCAAAGGATAAAGAATTAAGTTCTCATGATGATCTAAGAAAGGCTATAAATTCTAAGTTAACTTTTCTTGTCGGAGGGTATGCTCTATTAATTAATGAAAAAGAAGTAGGAGTTTTAAAATCAAAACAGGAAGCAGAAAATATTATAAAGAGATTTAAAGAAAGCTTCAATAATGCAAAGAATGAAAATTCCAATATTGAAAAAATTAATTTGTTGGAAAATGTGAAGACTACTAAAGTTATGACATTTATGCCTCAGATAAAAACCGAAGATGAAGTTTTGGCTGTTATAGAGAAGGGAACGGATGAGGTTAAAGAACATATAGTAGAAGCTGGAGAGAGCTATTGGACTATAGCTAAAGAGTATAATATGACTGTTGATAATTTGATAAAGGCAAATCCTGGCGTTGATCCGGAAAAAGTTTACCCAGGCGATAAAGTTAATTTGATAGTTCCAAAACCCCTTCTTACGGCAGTTACAGTAGAAGAGGTGAACTATACTGAAAGTTTAAACTATGATACAAAGATAGAATTAAATAGTTCTATGTATAAAAATGAAAAGAAGACAAAGGTAGAAGGAAAAGAAGGAAAGAGCCAAGTTGTAGCACAAATTATAAAACATAACGGAGTAGAAGTAGAAAAGAAAATAATAAAAGAAGAAGTAATAGAAAAACCATTGGATGAAGTAATAGTTAAAGGTACAAAAGAAGTTCCTAAGACTATAGCGACGGGGGTATTCCGATTACCTACAAGAGGATTTATTTCTTCAAGGTATGGTATGAGAAATGGAAGAATGCACAAAGGAGTAGACTTAGCAGCTAAGACTGGAACTTCTATTGTTGCTGCTGATGGGGGAAAAGTTACCTTTAGTGGTTATAGTGGTGATTATGGTAATTTGATTATAATAAATCACGGAAACGGTTATATAACAAAATATGGGCATTGTAGTAAATTACTTGTTAAAAAGGGTGATAAAGTTTATAAAGGACAAAAAATTGCCCAGGTAGGAAGTACAGGAAGAACTACCGGACCTCATTTACATTTTGAAGTACTTAAAAATGGGGTTAATAAAAATCCTTTGAATTATTTAAATTAAAAAAGAAAGCTTTGAGTTTTTTTAAAGAGCGGACACGGGATAAACAAGTTATCCTGTGTCCTTTTGTTATTATAACCCATAGGAAAGCCTTATTTACCCTGATTTATACTTGACCTAATGAATTTCATTTTTTTATCTTTAGGCTGTTTTCTGAATGTAGATTTAATGAAAAAAGCTGAGGTATTAAGGGTTCATCCCTAATATCTCAACTCATACCGTACCAATATTTATGCGCCTTTAAACATTCCTGTCAAGAAGTAAGAATATTATCAATAAAATGATAATTTTTTCTGTAAAATTGTCTTTGTGAGGATAATTAGAAAAAGGAGTTTCCTTTTCTAATGAATTTTCGAGATTATTTTCCTGCGAAGAATGAAATATTTTCTTTAAATTGACCATTCCAGAGCCTTGATTTTCTTGATTATCTTTTAAATCAACACAAGAATCCATAAGTATATTTTTGATTTCTTTAGGAGATAAATTTTTTTGTTTTTGCAGTATCAAAGCTATACTTCCAGATACAAGAGGAGTTGCCATACTGGTTCCGCTTAAGGAAATATATCCATCAAGACGTGTATTTGATAAAGACATTATATTTACTCCCGGAGCTACAAGATCGGGTTTATTTAACCCTTCTTTTGTAGGCCCTCTGCTTGAGAAAGAGGGTATAGTATTTTTAGGAGTACCAGAAGTTCGTCTATCATTCATGGCTCCTACCGTAATGACGTTAGGACTTATTCCAGGGGATAATATGGTTTTAGAGGCAGGACCACTATTTCCTGCTGCGACAACAACGCATATTCCATTATTTACAGCTTGCTCTACGGCTTTACAAAGAGGATCTGAGGAACATGGATTATTTGCAGGGCTACCTAAAGATAAATTTATTATTTTTGTATTATATTCATTCTTTGTTTTTATTATCCAGGAAATTGCATCGATTATATCGGAAGTATTTCCACTTCCGCTTTCATCCAGAACCTTTACTCCTAATATGGATGCTTCAGGGGCGACACCTTGATATTTTTTTTGCGAAGAATATCCATTGCCTGCTAATATACCGGAAACATGGGTTCCATGACCATTATCATCATAAGGGGTGGTTTTATTGTTCACAAAATCCTTAAAGCCAACAATTCTGTTATTAGGTTTAATTAAATCGTTGTGAGGAGCAACCCCTGTATCTACTACGGCAATAGTGATTCCTTGACCTAAATATCCTTGGTCATGGGGATATTTAGAATCTATTGATTTTGTAGCAACATCAAGAAGAGCAAAAACTTTTGAATCAAAACTTATATACTCAATATTTGGGTCTTCCGCTAATTTGTATATAAGGTCTGTGGTTAAATTACATGCAATTCCCTTAATCAAGGGCAATTCTTTCTTCTTCTCACCTTCCAGTCCATAAGCCAAATTGTTTATATTATCAGCATTATTGTCTTTCATCTGAATTATAACAGGCAGCTTTTCTATCGACTGAGATGATATTTTTGCGCTCAATATAGGACAAAGTTTAGGTTTATTCGTTTTTTCCATAATTAGAATCACCTTCCTTGTTCTAATTTATGCTGAAAAAAATAAAATGTGCTTTTACTTGATAATATGATAATAAAAAAATAAAAATGTATAAAAAAATAAATTAAATAGCCCTTTTAAAATCAGCTTAATAAATTATATTAAGCGGAGTGTAATTCCTATATAAAGTATAAAAAATAAGCCAATGAAATTTTTATTCATTGGCTTAAAGTCAGTTAATTTTTTTGATGTATACTTTTTAATGCGACTTTATTTAATTCTCCGGCTATAATAGGTATAAGACAAAATCTTAATACAACACTCCATTCTCTCCAAGCCATTGTATCAATTTTAAATACAGTCTGCAAGAATGGGATATATAATACTACAAACAGAAGTAATAAAGAAATCAAATTTGCATATATTATGGTCTTATTTGTAAAGAAACCTATTTTAAACAGGGTGTATCTTTCCGACCTGCTTGAAAATGACCTTATCAGTTCGGAAAGTATAAGAGTTGTAAAGGCTATGGTTCTTGGCATAATTAAATTGTCATATCCATAAACTTTCAGTCCCCATCTGTATGCTAAAAGTACTGCAACAGTTATAGCTATACTTTGAATTGCAATTCCTACAATCATGGACTTATTCAGTATAGACTCTTTAGGATCTCTTGGAGAATTGTTCATTATATCCGGTTCTCCTCTTTCTACTCCCAATGCTAATGCAGGGAAGCTATCGGTAACTAAATTTAGCCACAAAAGCTGTATAGGAATTAGAGGTACAGGAACATTAAATAATAGGCTTAAGAATACTATGAGTATTTCACCAATATTACAGGATAACAGAAAGAAGACGAATTTTCTAATATTAGAGTATATTATTCTTCCTTCCTCTACTGCTGAAACGATACTTGCAAAATTATCATCAGTAAGTATAACATCCGCTGTGTTTTTTGCTACGTCGGTTCCTGTAATTCCCATGGAAACTCCAATATCGGCTTTTTTAAGAGCCAATGCATCATTTACTCCGTCTCCGGTCATAGCAACAATTTCTCCATTACTTTTTAAAGCATTAACTATTCTTACTTTATGTTCAGGCGAAACCCTGGCATATATTTTAATATTTTTTACTTTTTCTTTTAATTCTTCATCAGTCATTTTATTTAGATCTTCACCTGTTACAGCTTCTTCTATATTTTCAGCCAATCCCAGTTCTTTAGCCACTGCAAAGGCAGTTTCTTTATAGTCTCCCGTAATCATTATAGTGTTAATTCCAGCATTTTTACATGATTTAATGGATTCTATAGCCTCATTTCTCGGCGGGTCGATCATTCCAACCAGGCCTACAAATATCAAGTTATTTTCTATATTTTCTGGGCTTAAATCCTTGGGGAGTTCATCATAAATATTGCAACTGGAAGCTAAAACTCTTAATGCATCTCTTGAAAAAGAATTGTTCATTTCAAGTATATTTTTTTTGATTTCTTCCGTTAAAGGCTGAATTTCTCCATTTATATAAACCCTATTACATCTGTTAACAATTATGTCAGGAGCACCCTTTGTAAAGGATACTATCTTCCCAATAGGATAATTTTTATGGAATGTAGTCATCATCTTCCTATCTGAATCAAAAGGTATCTCTGCTATTCTGGGATATTTATCCATCATATCTTTCTTTTTGAGGTTACCTTTTTCAGCAAGAGTAACCAATGCCCCTTCTGTAGGATCCCCTATTATTTTATAGATATTATCCTGAGACAATTCAAGGGTAGCATCGTTACATAAAACATTGATAGATAAAAGTAAATTTAAATCTTTATTTTCCTGAGGAACAATTTTAGCTTTTTCAGAGATAAATTCTCCTTTAGGAGCATATCCCTTACCCGTTATAGAAGTTAAATTATTAATGGTATAAGTTTTTACTACGGTCATTTCATTTTGAGTTAAAGTACCTGTTTTATCTGAACATATAGTTGTAGTACACCCTAAGGTTTCTACTGCAAGGAGCCTTTTTACTATGGCATTCCTTTTAACCATTTTATTCATTCCCAATGCAAGGACTATGGTTACTACTGCAGGAAGTCCTTCGGGAATAGCGGCGACAGCCAAACTGATGGAGACCATAAACATATCTAAGATGTTTTCTCCCTCAATTATTCCCATTAGAAATACTAATGCACATATAACTATACATCCCATTCCTAAATATTTACCCAATTGATTTAGTTTTTTCTGTAGAGGGGTTGCTTCTTCCTCATAGGTTTGTATCATCGTAGCGATTTTCCCTATTTCTGTATTTTCTCCTGTTCCAACTACTATACCTTTTCCTCTTCCATAAGTTACTACGGTACTCATATAGGCTGTATTTGTTCTGTCTCCGATGCCAGCATCCTCAGATATAATTTTCTCCCCATCCTTATCTACAGGAACGGATTCTCCTGTAAGAGAAGCTTCTTCAACTTTGAGATTATAACTTTCTATAAGTCTCAAATCAGCGGGAATAATATCTCCGGCTTCAAGAAGAACAACATCGCCGGGAACAATTTTATTTGAAGGAATATGGATGACATGTCCATCTCTTAATACTTTTCCGTAAGGAGAAGCCATCTTTTTAAGAGCTTCTAATGACTTTTCTGCCTTTCCTTCTTGCACCAGACCTAATATGGCATTGACAATAACTATAGCAATTATTATTAATGCGTCTGTTTTTTCGCCTACCAGCATAGATACAATGCTGGCAACAATTAATATAATAACTAAAAAATCATTAAATTGAGCGATTAGCTTGGATAGAAAGCTTTTTTTATCTTTTTCTTTTAGTTCGTTTAAACCGTATTTTTCTATTCTCTTTTTACTTTCTTCTTCGCTTAATCCTTTGTATCGATCAGTATCCAATTTTTCCAGGGTACTTTCGATACTTTCCTTGTACCAGTTCATAAATTCATCCCTTTCTAATATAATATAGTATAGTTTTGGTGAGAGAAGATTAAATATAACAGTTTGTGGAATATGGTTGAACCTTTTTGAATAAACTGATAAAATCTATATAAGAGCATATAAAAAGACCTTTGTTCAAACGGAAAATTTATTTAAACAAAGGTCTTGCTACCTAATAAAGTAGGACAATTAGCCGGGTTTTAACCGTATTGACGACTGATTGATTTAAGCTACTCCCCTCTTTAACTATTATATATTATTTAATTGGATATTTCAATAATATATATAAATTTTTTAATAATATGATAAATAAAGGGGAATTTCCATTGAAGAAAGTTCTGTTTTATACTTCGGTTTTTTTAATATTTATGTTTCTTGTTTTCATTTGCAACAGCTATTTTAAAATATGGTTTTATCCTCTAACGAAAATGGCTATAAGTGAAAAGATACTTAGAAGAACGGAAGAATATAACGTTTTATATACAAAAAATTTTAATATTAAATTTAAAGAATCAGACAGTGAATGGGCAAAAACTACAGGGGAAATTTTAGAAGAAAATTATAATTATATTTGTAAGCAGTTCGAGTATTATCCTCAGGAGAGGGTTACGGTGATTATTTATGAAGATGGGAAAACGCTGATGGATATAATAGGCTTAAATAAGGGGCAGCCCCCGGTAGGAGCATATACCTGCGGAATAATAAGTATTCTTTCTCCAAGAGCATGGATTGATGAACGAGAGAATATGGAGGATATATATAGAGAAAATACTCCTGCAGTTCATGAGTTTGTTCATTTTATAATAGACGGTAAGACCAAGGGAAATTATCCTGAATGGCTTACAGAGGGAATTGCTCTTTATATGGAGAAGGCAACTATAGGGTTTTCATGGGAAATGGGAAAAGGTCAAACAAAAGGAATTACATTAGAGGATTTAAATAAAAACTTTGAAGGAATAGATCAAAAAATTGCTTACAGAAAATCTTATGAAGTATTAAAAGATATAATAGATAATTACGGATTTGATAAACTTAATGCCTTGTTAGACGATCTCTCCCAGGGGCACAATATTAATTCTTCGGTTAATACTGTTCTTAAAGTTAATATCAAAGATATAGAATAACTTAAATATTGATAATTTGGAGTGATTTTAATGAGTAGAAAGATATTGGTAGTTGATGATGAAAAAAGTATTGCGGATATTTTAAAATTTAATTTAGAGAAAGAAGGATTTTTGGTAGAAACAGCCTATGATGGAGAAGAGGCAGTAGATAAAGCATATAAACGTGGCCCTGATTTGATAGTATTAGATATTATGCTTCCAAAGAAGGACGGATTTCAGGTATTGAAGGAAATAAGGAAGGATTTAAAAACACCTGTTCTTATGCTTACCGCTAAAGAAGAAGAAGTGGACAAGGTATTGGGCCTCGAATTGGGGGCAGACGATTATATTACAAAGCCATTTAGTATGAGAGAATTTATAGCTAGGGTTAAAGCAAATCTAAGAAGAGTTGATTTTTCAAGTAGCGAAGGAAACGGGGGAGAAATTATTGTATCCGGAGATTTATATATAGATTTAAACAAATATGAAGTTCAAAAAAATGGGAAAGTTTTAGATTTAACCCTAAGAGAATTTGAACTATTAAAATTTTTAGCTCAACGAAGTGAACAGGTATTTTCGAGAGAGCAACTTTTGCAAGAGGTCTGGGGATATGAATATTATGGGGACATACGAACTGTTGATGTAACGGTGAGGAGATTGCGAGAAAAAATAGAGGATGGAAATGGAGATTATAAATATATACTTACAAAACGAGGGATAGGATACTACTTCAGGAGGGGCTAATAAATGTTTTCAAGCATTAAATGGAAATTTATATTAGTATATTTTTTATTGGTATTTATTGCTATGGTTATAGTAGCAGTATTTATAATTCAAAGAACCGAAACCAAGCAACTGGAACATATTACTGACACTATGAACCAGCATATAGAAACAATTATTTCAGCTTCCAGCTATATTACAGAAGATGATTGGACAAGTGTAAGAGGAGAAATTCAAAAGACTATCAATGAATGGAGATTAGACGGAAGGGAAACTTTATATGTAATAAATAATGCAGATGTACCGACTATAATTGCATCTACATCTAAAAACTATGATACGGCAAATGTTCAAAACGCATTATCGTATAAATCCCTTGATCCAACATTAATACTTAAGGCATTAGATGGGAAGAAGAATGAAGGATTAAAAACCGATTTTAATGAGAATATCAAAACAAAGCATATTGCTTATCCTGTGTTTAATGAAGTGGGTAAAGTCAAAGGAATATTATATATGACCAGTGATTTGTCAGATGTATATCAAACGATAGATGAGTTTAAGACTATTTTGACTAATGCTACCCTTCTTGCATTAGGAATAACGATATTTTTAGGATTTTTAATAGCAAACAGTATCACAGGACCCATTAAGGATGTTACTGTGAAGGCAGAAAAGATGGCTAAGGGAGATTTTGAACAATTTGTTCAAGTTAAATCCGATGATGAGATAGGACAACTTGCTAATATGTTTAATTATTTAACATTGAAACTTAAATCAACTATTGAAGAAATGGATGTAGAAAGAAGTAAACTGAACACCATACTTAAATATATGACAGATGGGGTAGTGGCAATAGATACAGACGGAAATATAATCCATGTCAATCCTATAGCATCTAAAGTTTTGGGGTTAAATTATGATGATATTCAGGATTCTAAAAAAACAATACCTTTTCCTGAAGATAAAATAAGTATTAAAATGTTTGAGAAAGGAAAAACCGATAAAATTGAAGGCGATAAAATAATTGAAATACATGATGAAGTATATAAAATGGGATATGCTCCCTTTAAAAATGAAAAAAATAATATTGCAGGATTGATTATAGTGTTTCAAGACATAACTAAGGAACATAAATTAGATAATATGAGAAAGGAATTTGTGGCAAATGTTTCTCATGAATTAAAGACTCCTATCACTACTATTAAAAGCTATACGGAAACTTTAATGAATGGTTATGATTTGGACAGAGAGCTTTCTAACAAATTTTTTTCTGTAATAGATAATGAATGTGATAGGATGGCAAGGATTGTAAGCGATTTACTTCAATTATCAAATCTTGATTATAACAAAACAAAATGGAAGAAAGTTAATTTATCTGTTAAAAAGGTAATAGATGATGTCTGTCTAAAATTAGAACCTTTGATTGAGGATAAAGGTCATACTCTTTCGATTGATATTGAAAAAGATATATCAGATATTGTTGCTGATAAAGACGGCATTGAACAGGTAATATTGAATGTGCTGTCAAATTCCATAAAATATACTCCTAATAATGGGGAAATTAGAATTAAAGCGAGACAGGAAAATGATAAAGTAATTATAAGCGTTAAAGACAATGGAATAGGGATACCTGACGAGGATCAAAAAAGAATATTTGAAAGGTTTTACAGAGTAGATAAGGCAAGAAGCAGGGAATTGGGAGGAACAGGATTGGGACTTTCCATTGCTAAGCAAATAATAGAAGAACATAAGGGGAACATTATATTAAAAAGCAAATATAAAGAAGGAACGGAAGTAGATATAATATTACCATTAAATAAAGATGTGTAATTCAATTTTAATTAGGCTGTAATACAATTGTAATACTATTATTTTATAATTAAAACGATAGTGAAATAAAATTGATGCAAGGGAGGTAAAAAATGATGATAAAGAAATCAATAGTAAGTATATTAATTTTAATAGGAATACTTTCAATGAATGTAGTAGTAATGGCAAGTGGAATAGATACGAATAATAATATTATAATAGAAGCAAAATCCAACCAGCAAGTTCATAATTATCAAGTAATTGAGCCTAAAGAAAATTCTTTTGCAACTACCGAGAAAGTAGTGCTTTTATCTGGGAAAGCTCCCGCAGGAACCACTGTGGAGATAAAAGTTCTGGCTACTACAGATTTGACCAGAAAGAATTTCAATTTGAATAAATTACCAGAGGATAAGGATTATGTATCTTTATTTAGTGATACTATTAAAGTCGGAGATATGGGCCTTTTTAGTAAACAATTGGATTTAATATTAGGGGTTAACAAAATAATTGTTACCTTTAAAATAGATTCAGACCATAAAGTAGAAAAAATAATTTACGTAAGCGATGTTTCTCAGGCAGCAGAATCTTTAGAAAAGATCGGTGGGGAAAATATAACTGATATTATAGTTCAGGGAAAGTAAGTCATAATATCAGGAGATGATTATATGATAAAAGAGAGACTTAAAACTCTTCTCCTTGCGTCATTAGTTTGTATGAGCCTTTTTTTCACTCGGAAATTATGGATAACTGTTCCTGAAAATTTTGTATCTTCTTTTAAAAGTGACGAATCGGCAAAAGTTAATTATATTTTTCCTGATATGCTAAATCCCACTAAATATGTTTTGAATTTTAATAAAAAAAACCATACTGTTTTTTATTCTGATGAGGAATATAAATTATGGGCAAGTTCCAAAGAAATATTAAAGCAGGTCTTATCTTCTGAAAATTTTGAAATTGTAAAGGTATCTGATGAGGAATATGTTTCTGATTTTAATAAAAGGTCCTTGGTTTTCTATTTCCCCGAAGATATAAATGTTTATATATTGGCAAAGGTATTGGATATAAACAAACCTAATGATATTACAGAAAATGTAGAAGAAGTTAACAGTATATATTTGAGTATGGAAAAAAATTCTCCTTTTATTATCTTAGGTAAAGACGGTAATTATTTTAAAATTTATAACTTTAATATTGAGATGAAAAACTTAAGGGAATTATTTAATGGAGTTGAGCAAAACAAAGATTATACTTATTATTATTCTATGAGAGATACTTTAGAGATAGATAATAATATATATATGCCTTATGAGATGATCAATGAATTACCTGTATTGTATGTAGAAAATGAAATAAATATTGAAGACGAAGAAGAAATAAAAAATATTGTAGAGGGATTTTTTAACAAAAATATTGATTACATAAGGGAAATAACAGAAGATAATGGCTCCATGATATATATAGATAATCAAAAATTTTTGAAGATCTATAAAGATGGAGTTCTTGAATATTTTTGTCCTTTAGAAAAGACGGTTAAGAAAAGAAATTTATATATAAGTTTAAACTCAGCGGCAGATTTTATTTCTGCTCATGTATCTTCTCCAAAGGGCATTTATCTCTCTAAAGTTAACGAGATAAAATCTGATGGGAATTCGGGCTATGGTTTTACATTTAAATACAAATTAAAAGGTTATCCTGTTTTGTTAGAAAAAGATGATATGAATGGTTTTATTTATATGGAAGTTTTTAATGATTATGTAAGAACGTATAAGAGTTTAATCAGAAAGGATATGAATATATCTGTCTCAAGTTCTAAATCAGATCACAAAATGCTCTCTGCTTTTGATGTTTTGGATTTAAATTATTCTTATATAGAAGGAAAATATATAGAAGATAATGATTTAAAAACAAAAAACAAAATAGAAGAGAATTTAAATATAAAAATTATGAATTCCATAGATGATGTATATTTAGCTTATTTAGATCCATGTAAGGCTGAAAGGGGAGAAAAACTTACAGCGGTTTGGGTAATAAAAATAAGCGGAAGAATTTATGCTTTTGATGTTTATACAGGTCAAGTGGTTTATGAGAAATTTTCTAAGGAGTAGGTGGATGGTGAGTAAAAATGGACTGGTCAAAGGCGAAAACTATATTAATAATAGCTTTTATAGTTACGAATATTGTTTTAGGATATGCACTGTTCAATAGCCAAAGAATAGATGAGCCTACGCTAAAAGAAGATTTTATAACAGACGTAGCAAAATTGTTAAAGGAGAAGGATATCACTTTAAATACCGCTATACCTAAAGAAATACCTTCTTTAGGTATAATGACTGTGGAATATGAACAAAGAACTCCGGGGGATTTAAACAAAAGTTTTTTTAACAACACGGCAGAAGGTGTTACTGTAAACGAAGGGGTAGTTTTGTTTGAGAAAGGAAAGGAAAAACTTATTGTTACGGATGGGAAAAATATTTTATACTTAAATGATGATGAAGAGGAGAAGTATCCTTCTTTAGATAAAGAAGAGGCAATTTATATCAGCAAGAAATTTTTAGAAGAAAAAGGGTTCTCTAAGGATGATATGAAATTGACTTTTCAAAAAGAAAGTAATGGAGTATTTTTTTTAGAATATTCTAAGGTTTACAACGGAATATATATAGAAAAATCATATACTAATTTTCAGATAGATAAAAGGGGAGTTAAAAGATTTGAAAGACTTTGGCTTAATGAAGAGAAGCTTTCAGAGAACAAAATTTATATAAGCACTGCCCCTAAAGCAATACTTACATTGCTTACTATGGAAAATATTTATGGAAAAACTATAGACGATATATCTCTTTGCTATTATTTTGATCCTGTAAAACATAAGGAAGTAGATGAACCGGAAAAAACCAAACAAGGAAAGGCAGTACCTGCATGGAGAATTCAATTCAGTGACGGTAATGAGGTCATATTGGATGAATATTAAAAAGAGATGAGAATTTTTAAGCATTTTCTTCGAGAAAATGCTTTTAACTTTTTGTAGATTTTATTGTTCTTAAGAGATATAATAATGTTATTAGTCAATTAACAATATTCCTTATAAGAAAGTGGGTTTTAACTTTATGAAAAAGATAATCATAAAAGGTGGAAATAAATTAAGAGGTACAGTTAATATAAGCGGTTTTAAGAATGCAGCTTTACCTATTATGGTAGCGACGATTCTGACTAAAGACAAATGCATAATTGAAAATTTACCTATGATTCGAGACGTGGATTGTTTAAAAGAGATATTGATTAAGATTGGGGCAAAGGTAAAATTAATCGAAAAAGGTGCTATGGAGATAGATACAACTAATATAGAAAAATGCAAATTAACAGATGATATCAATAGAAAAATGAGAGCGTCCTATTACCTTTTAGGAGCGGGGTTGGGAAGGTTTAAAGAATCCGAAGTATTATATCCGGGAGGCTGTGATATAGGGGTGAGACCTATTGATCAGCATATTAAAGGATTTGAAGCTCTTGGCGCTACAGTTGAAATAGATCATGGAATTATAAAATGTAAGGCTGATAAATTAAGAGGGAATAGAATATACTTAGATGTAGTAAGTGTTGGAGCTACCATTAATATTATGATGGCAGCAACATTAGCAGAAGGAATAACCATTATTGAAAATGCAGCAAGAGAGCCTCATATAGTAGATGTTGCTAATTTTATAAATGCTTGCGGAGGGAAAATAATAGGAGCAGGAACGGATATTATTAAAATAGTAGGAGTAGAAAGGCTTAAAGGATGTAATTATTCCGTAATTCCGGATCAGATAGAAGCAGGTTCGTATATGATTATGGGAGTTGCCACAGAGGGAGATATAATTGTAAATAATGTTATTCCAAAGCATTTAGAACCGGTAACGGCAAAGCTGAGAGAAATGGGGGTAGAAGTAACGGAATATGGAGAATCTATTAGAGTTACTGTAAATAAGAAATTAAGGAGTGTTGATATTAAAACATTGCCATATCCGGGATTTCCTACTGATTTGCAGCAACTGATGTCTGCTCTTCTTTCAAAGACAAAAGGAACCAGCGTAGTTACGGAAACTATATTTGACGGAAGATTTAAATTTGTAGATGAACTGAAAAGAATGGGAGCAAATATATTGGTAGACGGTAGAATTGCTGTCATAAAAGGTGTTGAAAACCTTATGGGAACTCGCGTGGAAGCCAAAGATTTAAGGGGAGGAGCAGCACTAATAGTAGCAGCATTATCCGCTAATGGAGTTACTGAAATAAATAAGGCATATCACATAGAAAGAGGATATGAGGATATTATAGATAAATTACTGAATTTAGGCGCAGATATTAAGGAAGGTTAACTTGGAGGAAAAATTATGAGTATAAAATTTTGTTCTCTTTCTAGTGGCAGCAGCGGAAATTGCCAATATGTTGAGACTGAAAATTTAAGAATTCTTATAGATGCAGGTTTCAGCGGAAAAAGGATCGAAGAGCTCCTTTCTTCAATTGGAGTCAACCCCAGTACTATTGATTGTATATTTGTGACCCATGAACACGTTGACCATATAAAAGGAATAGGAATATTATCAAGGAGATATGACATTCCCATATATGCCAACGAGAAAACGTGGATTTCTATGGATGGGGAATTAGGAAAACTAAAAGATGAAAATATAAAGGTATTTGAAACGGGAGAGGAATTTCAACTGAAGGATTTGGATTTTTGTACATTTTCCACATCTCATGATGCCGTAGATCCTGTAGGCTATTGTATATATAATAAAAAAACAAAAATAAGTATTATTACAGATACGGGATGGGTAAATGATAATATGAAAGAAAAAATCAGGGATTCTCAGTTATATCTAATCGAATCAAATCATGATATAAAGATGCTAAAGGAAGGAAAATATCCTTGGCCGTTGAAACAAAGAATTCTAAGTAAGAAAGGCCATCTTTCAAATGAAGCGGCAGGGATTACTCTTAAGGAGGTTTTGAAGGGAGAAAGGGAGGTTGTGCTTCTCGGACATTTAAGCAAGGAGAATAATATTCCTTTATTAGCTTATAATACTGTTAAAAATATAATAGAAAGTACGGGAATAAATATACATAAAGATATTATTTTGGATCTTACTTACAGAGACAGAACAACTAAGGTATATAATTTGTGATAAAGGAGGCAAATTAATGGATGATAGAGACTCCCCCATTAGATATTACTCAGGATATAATAGAAAACCGCCCAGAAGAGGGGGATTTTTTTCTTATTTTGTTGTGGCTTTAATTGCAGCCGTTATAGGAGGAGTAATTACCGCATATATTGCACCTAATTATTTGTATGGGAATATAATTCCTGTTCCTGATATCTATAAAGCTCAACAAAATATAAGCGTTCCTCAGAATGTGAATATTACGCCTGATTATGATATAACCCCAGTAAGTGCTGTTGTTAAGAAAGGCATGGATAGTGTAGTGGGAATTACCACAGTTGAAGTAGTAAGAGACTTTTTTTGGGCAAGAGAAGTTGAAGGGATAGGTTCAGGGATAATTATTAACAGCAACGGATATATACTTACCAATTCTCATGTTATAGGAGACGGCCAAGCTAAAAAAATAACGGTGCTATTTGAAAATGGCGATAAACAGTCTGGAAATGTATTATGGTATGATCCATCCTTGGACCTTGCCATATTAAAGGTTAATGCTACAGGACTGCCGGAAGCAACTTTAGGGGACTCTGATAATTTAGAGGTAGGACAATTGGCAGTTGCCATAGGAAATCCCTTAGGTTTAGATTTTCAAAGAACTGTAACTTCAGGAATAATAAGTGGTCTTCATAGAACTATTAAAGTTGATTCATCTACTGTAATTGAAGATTTGATACAGACAGATGCATCTATTAATCCTGGGAACAGTGGAGGGCCTCTTCTTAATGAAAAGGGAGAAGTAATTGGAATAAATACAGCTAAAATTCAAACCGCAGAGGGTCTGGGTTTTTCTCTTCCGATAAATTTAGCCAAACCTATACTTGAAGAGGTAATTAAGGAAGGTGATTACCAGACAGTTTATATGGGAATAACGGGAGTTGAGGTAGAGAGATATGAAAATCAGCTGGGAATAGATTTAAATGTGGATTCGGGTCTAATAATATTAGAAGTATCCTCTAACTCTCCAGGGAGCAAAGCAGGACTGAAAAATGGAGATGTGCTTATAAAAATAGATAATCAAACTGTAGAAAACATGAATCAATTGAGAAAGCTATTGTATAAATATAAAAAAAATGATAAAGCTACTCTTACAATAATAAGAGATGGAAAAGAAATAAAAAAAGAGATAAAGTTTACTAAGTTAAAATAGATTATTAAAATTTGATTCTAAGAGTGAGACGAAGGAGACTTTTCTAAATATAATAATGAAGGATGGGAGATGATTTTGTGTACGTAGTATGTAATGAGCATTTAGAAATTGCCATAGATGAGTTTATTGAAATTTATGAACAATCTCCTGACATATACGAACTTGATAAAGTCAGTTTTACGGACTGGCAAAGTCCCCATGCTTGTTATTATTGCGACAGACTGCCTAAATATCTGGTGGTATAAAGATAGTAACTCCATCTTAAAATGATGGAGCTTTATTTTTTATTTTGGACATTATAATAAAAGTTTAGTATTATATTAGTATAGTTTATATTAAGGTAGAATAGATTTTCCCTATGGGTTATAATAAAATTGTGAATTTCGTGATAAATTATTAGGTATAGTAATTAATATCAAGGAGGAAAAATATGAGATTGCTTTTAGTTAATGATGATGGAATTAATGCTGAAGGAATTCAAACATTGGCCAAGGAATTGGAGAAAGAATATGAGTTGACCATAGTTGCACCCGATGATCAGAGAAGTGCTTCGGGTCATTCTATAACTTTGAGAAAGCCTATTGTTGTGAAGAGAGTAAAAATTGAAGGAATTAAATCAGAAACTTATACTATATCTGGTACTCCGGCTGACTGCGTGAGAGTAGCCTTGGATAAAATAGTTAAAGATCCTTTGGATTTAGTTGTTTCGGGAATTAACGTAGGAGTTAATTTAGGCGCGGATGTTCTTTATTCCGGTACGGTTTCTGCTGCTATTGAAGCCAATATGTATAAGATTCCCTCTATTGCGACATCTGCGCAGGTTAAAGATAACCATGGTAACTTTCAAGCAGCGGCAAAATACACAAGTAGAATAATTAGGAATATAGGAGATAGATTGATTGAGCATAATTTAGTCTTAAATATTAATACTCCTAATATTGAAGATGAGAAAATTAAAGGAATAAAGGTTTGCAGAATTGGTGGAGTTATTTATGATTATTATGTTGAAGAAAAGGACGAAAATGAAGAAAAATTTGTTATCCAAACTGAAGGAAGAGATGAGAAGAAATCAAGTATAGGCAACGATACGGACAGATACTACGTAAAAGAAGGCTATGTGACGGTTACTCCCATTACTTATGATTTAACTAACTTTGGATTATTGGGAGAAGTAGAAAGCTGGTTTTAAGAGAAATATGAATATACAAATAATAGCAGTGGGTAAAGTCAGAGAAAAATTTCTTCAAGAAGGCATTCAAGAATATTCTAAACGCCTTTCTGGATACTGTAATCTTAAGATAACGGAAATAGATGATGAGAAAATACCTAAAAAGTTAAGTGAGAAGGAAATAAAAGCAATTAAAGACAGAGAAGGCGATAGAATATTAAATAAAATTTCAAATAGTTCCTATATAATTTCTTTAGCAATACAAGGGCAAAATATTTCCAGTGAAGAATTTTCGAAGAAAATCGATGATATCTTATCGGATGGTAAGAGCAGCATTATATTTATTATAGGAGGTTCTTTGGGCTTATCTGAAAAAGTGCTGGAGAAAAGCGACTTTAAACTTTCTTTTTCTAAGATGACATTTCCTCATCAATTGATGAGGCTAATATTATTGGAACAAATATATAGAGGAATGAAAATAAGCAAAGGGGAAGTTTACCATAAATGAACTAAATTTTGCTGATGAAAAAATATTAACAATTTTATTTTAATTTGTTTTTTATTTTTGATGAACAATTACGAGAGGATTGTTACATATGAAGAATATAGATGAACTTAATGAAAACTTGATAAAAGAAGTTTTAAAAGGGAAGAAGAACTACATATCCTTGGGAAATGATGAACTTGGTCGGAATAAAGTGATGCTTTTGCCGGATTATAATATCATACTAAAGTTATACGGCAAAAAAGAGAGATGGGAAAGGGAAATAGCCTCATTAAAATATATGGAGTCAAAGACATTAATGACACCAATAGTCAAAAGGTATGGAATAAGTAGCGATGGGAAACCTTGGGTTATGATGACAAGGCTTGAGGGACAAACGTTGGAAAATGTATTAGAAGAAATGAATGAGATTCAGAATGAAAACTTATTATATCAACTTGGAGAATACCAGGCCTATTATCATGAGATGTGCAGATTGAGCTATTTCGGAGATTGGGATATTAACCAAAGAATTTTAAATAGAGGTTCTTCTTACAGAGAGTTTACAATTGATAAAAATAGAAAATATGCCGAAAGAACAATATCGAAAAATCATCCTGATACAGAATTATTCAAGGAATCCTATAATAAATTAATCGATTTTGAAAGATATATCGATGAGCCTACATCTTTTTCTTTATGCCATAATGATTTTAGTGAAAGAAATATTTTAGTAAAAAAAAATAGTAAAAACACATGGGAAATAAGTGGTATAGTAGATTTTGAGATGAGCTATCCTAATGATCCCGAATCTGATTTGGCCAGGATGTTGATTTATAATTATTTTAAAAGTTCTAAGAACAGCTATTTGAATGGATATACAAGTCATAGGAAAGTAACTAAGAATTTTTATGAAAAGAATATATATTATCTTTTAGCATTATGTTTGGAAGTAAGTAGTTGGGCATTTAAAAGTGCACCGGATTATTATAATTTAGCTAAAAATGTTTTAACGGATTTAATAAATAGAACTTTATAGGAAAGCAAAAAAGCTGTGTATACCGATTAAGGTGTAGCAGCTATAACTTTTCTAAAACATTAAACATGGATATAATGGATGCTAATGTATTCACAGTACCATGCAACATCCAGCTTGATATAATAGAACCATCTGAATATCTTTCATTAATATATCCCATGAGATATCCTGATATTCCCGTAATAACAGTAATGATAAAAGCCCAAAATATTCCGACTGTTGAAAAGAACATTATTCCGTGCATTAATCCAAACAACAGCCCTTGTAATGTATTTCCGGTATTAAAGCAGATATGCCTTTCCCAGAAAATCTTGATGTTGCCATTTTATCCGATCCTACAAATGCTATAATAACAAGTGATGGAATAAATATTAGGATTGTTCCTGCAAATATTAGAATATACCTCTTTTTATTTTTAATAGATATTTTTTTCAAACCTATCCATTGAAAAAACGAAATATTTTTTCTTAAAGTAATAGCCCACCAAATAAAAGGTATTGCTGAAAATAATATTGCCTGTACCAAAGAACTAATAAATAAATTTAGTATATTCATCATATGCCTCCCATAAAAGACTATTTTTATATTACAGTTAAATATATCATAACTTTCCATAAAAGAAATACTAAAAACAACATTCTTTTTTGTAAATTTTACAATTGTTCATATAATAGAAAAAATGTATAATAAAAATAATTTAAACAAGCTTGTATTTTGACATGACAAACAGTAATTTAATATTAAATTGGCTATTAAATGAAAAATATTGAAGAAGGATATAATAATTAAATAAAGATTAAGTCCAATGAGAAGCAGGAGTGGTGTATATGAAAAAAATAGCCTTAATAACCGTTGATTCAAAAGTTATGAATTCTTTTATGAAACAATTAAATGAAGTTTTTAAAGGTGAAGTTGTAATCGATTCATTTAAATTTGACCTTAATGGGGAAAACGAGTTTAATTTATCTGCATATGATCTTATAGTATGTTCCAGTAAAGCTATATTTAAAGATGTGGAAAAATTAGTTCCTCCGGGCAAGAAAATTGTAGTAGTGAGGAGAGCCATAAACCTGGATAAGCTTAATGAAGTCATGAAAATAAAAGTGGGAGAAAAAGTTCTGTTAGTCAGCAACCATCCTTATACGGCTGAAGAAACCATAAAGCTTTTAAGAGAACTCGGTATTGATTATTTAGAGTATATACCTTATTACCCTGGCTGCAAAGTTGAAGATGCCAAAATAGCAATTACTCCTGGAGGAAGCCATTTGGTTCCCGGTGGAGTTAAAAAAGTAATAGATTTAGGCGTGAAAATTATAGATATATCTTCGTTAGTTGAAATATTTTTTAATCTTGGCTTGCCTCTTGAGGAAACTAACTTGTTGACAGCCAGGTATGCGAAAGAAATTTTAAGGCATAACAAATATATCAGCGAAATTAATAGCATTTTAAAAACGGTTATTGATGTCATTAATGAGGGAATAGTGGTAATGGATATATCAGGGAACATATTATTCTTTAATGAGGGTTCCAAAAGGATATTGGATATAGAAAGTGACTTTAATTTGAAAAATATTTCTGAATTATCTGTTGAAAGAAAAAATGCAGAGATGTTTCTTAATATGAAAGAATATTGTAATGAGATTATAAAAATTGGTTCAAAAAAGGTCATGTTTAACAAAAGACTTCTCAAATCTGAGGACAATGCAAATGGAATAGTGCTGAGCTTAAATGATATAACACGTATTCAAAGATTAGAATATGAAATAAGAAAAAATAATAGAAAAAAAGGCTTTATATCGAAATATACTTTTGATGACCTGGTGGGAGTAAATGAAAATCTTATAAATGCCATTAATATTGCAAAAAAGATTGCCAAAACGGATTTGACAGTTCTTATACAAGGAGAAAATGGAACTGGGAAAGAAATATTTGCTCAGGCTATACATAATGAATCGAAAAGAAAAGATGGTCCCTTTGTGGCCGTTAATTTTTCCTCATTATCCGAAACTCTTGCCCAAACTGAACTTTTTGGATATGAAGAAGGTTCTTTTACAGGCTCGAAAAAGGGAGGAAAATCCGGTTTGTTTGAATATGCCCATAATGGAACTTTATTTATTGATGAAATAGGGGACATTTCTCCAAATATACAAGTTCAGTTACTTAGGGTTCTGCAGGAAAAAGAAATAATGAGGCTGGGCGGAAACGGAGTTATTCCTGTAGATGTAAGAATTATAGCCGCAACCAATAAAAATCTGAAAAAGCTTGTTGAAGAAGGAAAATTCAGAAAGGATTTATACTACAGAATAAAAGTCCTTAGCTTTAGAGTGCCACCTTTGCGAGAGAGAAAGCAGGATATACCATATCTTGTTAAATATTTTTTTAAAAAAGACGGAAGTAAAAAGCATTTAACTAAAGAAGTATTAGACTTGTTTAATAAACATTCTTGGCCGGGAAATGTTAGAGAACTTGAAAATATGGTATATTATATCGAAAACATAGTAGAGCATGATGAAGTCGTTATAGGTGATTTATCTGATGAGTTTATCGAAGAAGTCCGTAATGGCGAAGAGGATAATAGTGAATTTATTTATATATTAGACTTACTTAAAGAAAAAGAATGGGCTGAGGACTGTAAATATATTTTAGAAGAATTACTTAAATATAAAAGTTTAAATAAAAAAGTCGGAAGAAATAGAATATTTAAAAACTTAAAAAATAAAGGAAGGGATATTACTGATGATAAAGTAAGGATAAGAATGAAATATTTAGAAAATAGCGGATTGATTTCAATAGGGAAAACCAAAGAAGGCAGTACTATAACTGAAAAAGGAAAGGAATTCCTAAATTTCATTAAATAAAAATCATAACAAAAAAATATATAAGACCAATACTTCCATATTGGCCTTATATATTTTTTTGTTTATGAAAGATGAAATATTTTAAAGGTTTATATATTCTTTAATAGATAGAGCAATTTTTTTAGTTTTTATAAATATATAGGGGAGGAATTAGATAATTATTTATGTAAAATCCCCTTAATGAGAACCTAAATATTTAAACATAAAATTGAGAAAACGTATTCTGAATAGTCAGAAAAAATGAACGAATATACTGACAATTTTTATTACAAAAAATATAACCACTATTTTAACATATATAGATTGGTCAATAAATATATTTTTTATATTATAGGATACGATTGGCATGATTTATGCTTATTATCTTATTTCAATAAATTATGAATAGATATTAAGAGCTTTATGAAGGAGGGAATAAAATGAGTGATAATTTATTATCCGTAAATTCACTCAGCGTAGGATTTAAAAAGGACAAGAAGATAATCAATGTATTAGATAGAGTTTCTTTTAATATGAAAAAAGGTGAAATATTAGGAATAGTAGGAGAATCCGGATGCGGCAAAAGCCTTACATCTTTGTCCATTATGAAATTACTCCCTCAAAATGCGGTTATAACGGAAGGAGAAATTAATTTTAAGGGTAAGGATATAGTTAAGTGCCCAATGGATGAAATTATAAATATTAGGGGAGAAAAAATAGCTATGATATTTCAGGAACCGATGACATCATTAAATCCTGTATATAGAATTGGGGATCAAATATGTGAAATGCTAATGCTCCATAAAAAAATCAAGAAGAAGGAGGCAATGGATATAGTTATAGAAAGGTTAAAACTTGTTTCTATTCCCTCCCCTGAAAAAGTAATTTATCAGTATCCTCATGAATTATCAGGAGGAATGAGACAGAGGATCATGATAGCAATGGCTATGGCCTGTTCTCCTCAGCTTTTAATTGCGGATGAACCTACTACGGCTCTTGACGTTACAATACAATCTCAAATTCTCCATTTAATGAAAAATCTGAAAGACAGATTGTCTTCCTCTGTACTTCTTATAACTCATGATTTGGGCGTCATAGCAGAAATGTGTACCGATGTTGTGGTGATGTATGCTGGAAGAACCGTAGAAAGTGCTAATGTATATGATTTATTTAAAAATCCGGCCCATCCTTATACGGTTGGACTTTTAAGGTCTTTACCCACAATTAATGAAAATAGAAAAAGATTATATACAATACCGGGAACAGTCCCTTCACCGGAAGAATTCTCTCGCGGATGTAGGTTTGCCTGTAGATGTGAATTTGTTCAGGATAAATGCTTTAATGAACCGCCGACCTATGTAGATTTGGGGAATGATCATAAAGTTTCCTGTTGGATGAAAATCAGTTGAAGGTAGGTGGAATTTATGGAAAAAATACTTGAAGTCAAAAATTTGAAAAAATATTTTCCTATAAAGAAAGGGATGTTTGGAAGAATTTCAGGAAATATCAAAGCCGTTGATGATATTTCTTTTGACCTTTACAAAGGTGAAACTCTTGGAGTTGTGGGAGAAAGCGGATCGGGAAAATCCACTGCAGGAAGGAGTATATTAAGGCTTATTGAGCCTACTTCGGGACAAATAATATATAGAAACAAAGATATTACGAAGATGGAAGGAGAAAACCTGAGAAAGATAAGACGAGACATGCAGATGATATTTCAGGATCCCTATGCATCTTTAAATCCAAGAATGTCTGTTGGTGACTGCATAATAGAACCTATGAATGAACATAAGTTATTTGATAAAAACAGTAGAAAAAGAATGGCTGAAGAAATATTGGATAAAGTCGGATTAGACCAAAATTATTTTTATAGATATCCTCATGAATTTAGCGGAGGACAAAGACAGAGGATTGGAATTGCGAGAGCATTAGCGTTAAATCCGGAAATAATAATTGCGGATGAGCCTGTATCAGCTTTAGATGTTTCAGTACAATCTCAGATATTAAATCTTTTTAATGATTTAAAGGATGAATTAGGCCTTACTTATATATTTATTGCTCATGATCTTAGTATTGTTAAGTATCTCAGTGACCGAATATTAGTAATGTATCTGGGTGAAATAATGGAATTTGCTTCAAAGGATGATATATTTAACAATTCTATGCATCCTTATACGAAGGCATTGATATCTGCTATACCAATACCTGATCCTACTTTTAAAGGAGATAAAATAATACTGAAGGGAGATATACCAAGTCCCAGTAATCCTCCTAAAGGTTGTAAGTTTAGTACAAGGTGTCCTGAATGCATGGATATATGTAGAGAAGTTCACCCGAAGTTAAAAAATTACGATGGACATTTAATACGATGCCATATTTATTCTAAAGGGGAGGGAGAAAATTGCTGAGGTATATTAGAAAGAGACTTTTTAAAGGATTTATAACTTTTTTTATATCAGTTAGTTTGACTTTCCTTATTTTACGGTTGATGCCTGGAGATCCTACTACAATGCTTATAGATCCAAGGATGACTGAGGAAGCAAGATTAAGACTCTTGCAAGACTTTGGTCTTGACAAACCGCTGACAGTTCAATACTTTTTATATCTTAAACATCTTGTTCATGGAGATTTAGGGATGTCCTTTATATATAAACAGCCCGTATCGAAAATTATAATGAGCAGATTACCATGGACATTAATATTAATGATTGCTTCTCAAATAATAACAATGTTTATAGGAATACCATTGGGAATCTATTCGGGATATAAAAAGGGAAGCATATTTGATCAAATTGTGAATGCAATTACAATACTGGGTGTATCCATATTTGTTCCATGGCTAAGCATATCCTTACTATATTTATTTGGATACAAAATACCTATATTCCCTATAGGAGGAGCATTTACTCCGGGGTTAGGCGGAAAGGAATTATATGTAGATATAATAAAGCACATGGTACTTCCTGTTCTTACTCTCACATTGATTAACTTGGCAAACTATGTTCTTTATTCCAGGGCAAGCATAGTGGATATAATGAGTGAAGATTATATAAGGACAGCTCGGTCCAAAGGAATGAAAGAAAGAAGAACCATATGGAAACATGCAGCAAGGAATGCGATGATTCCTACTGTAACTGTTGCGGGAATGCTCTTTGGAAGCATGGTTGGAGGAGCTGTCCTTACAGAGACAGTATATGCTTATCCGGGAGTAGGAAGAATGATATATGATGCAGTTGGCCAGCAGGACTTTCCAGTTCTTCAGGGCGCGTTTATTGTACTTGCCTTTAGTGTAATAATGATGAATATAATTGCTGATATTGTATGTGCATATTTAGACCCAAGAATTAAGTTGGAGTAGGAGGTAAAGAGATGGAATGTATAAAGGAAAAAAAGATCAAAGGATTTTCTTCAAAGAAAAGTGGCAACTGGAAAAAGACTTTGAAGATATTCTTTAAACATAAAATAGGAGTAATAGGATTTATAGGTGTTATGATTGTCTTTATGGTTGCAATACTTGCTCCTTATATAGCTGAGCCTGCAGAAGGTTATGGAAATGCTGAGGATATACTTCTTTCCCCCTCTCCTCAACATATATTTGGAACTGATTCAATGGGCTTGGATATTTTTTCCGAAGTTGTATGGGGAGCAAGATCTTCAATAAAAGTTGGGTTTATTGCAGTTATTGTTTCAATATTCATCGGAGTTCCCATAGGCCTTGTTTCAGGATATTTTAAAGGCCCTATATCTACTGTGGCTATGGGAATTACCGACATTTTCCTTACCATTCCTGTACTTCCGCTGATGATAATAATAGCGGCCGTAGTGGGGAATGGAATTAATAAAGTGGCAGTTGTTATAGGATTATTCAGTTGGCCTTCATTGGCCCGAATTACGAAAGCTGCTACGTTAGAGGTTTCAAATATGCAATATATTGAAGCAGCAAAATCTCTGGGAATAAGAACACGAAGAATATTGATAAAACATGTCTTGGTTAATGCAAGTGCGCCTATATTAGTTAATTTGACTCTAATAATTGCTACATCAATATTGACGGAGTCAGGACTCAGCTTTCTTGGGCTGGGGGATCCCATTACATGGAGCTGGGGGAGAATATTACAGAATGCTCATAGAAGTGGAGCTTTTGTATCGGCTTGGTGGTTTTCCCTTTTTCCAAGTTTGGCTATAATGTTTTTCGTAATATCATTTAATTTTCTGGGAATGGGAATAAGAGAAGCGTTGAATCCAAAGTTAAGAGAAAGATAGAGTAAAAAAGGAGATGATTTGGTGGGCATACCTGTAAATGAAATAAAACAACGAAAAGAGAAAATAGTTAAATATCTGAATGATAATTTATTAGATGCTTTTATGATATTAGATCCTTACAATATTTTTTATATGGGATTTTATCATGTTGTGACTGAAAGACCTGTTGCATATATTATTTATTCAGACGGAAAGGTTGAATTATTTGTTCCTATGCTTGAGAAAGATGAAGCAACCCGAGTTCCTAATGTTGATAGTGTAAAAACATATTTTGAATATCCCGGTAAGAAGGGCGTATTTGAATTTATTGGAGAAGAATTAAAATTTGGTAACAACACAAAAAAAATTGGAGTAGATAATACCGACTTCAAATTATTTAAGAAATTATCAGGAGTATTTGAGGAAGTAAAAGTTTCAGATGTAATTTATGATATGAGAATAATAAAATCTCCCTATGAAATAGAATTATTGAAATCTGCGGGATATTATTCTGATTATGCAGTATCTGCAGGTTTTGAGGCATTAAAATTGGGCGTATCGGAACTTGAGATATTAAGTGAATTAGAAAAGAAGACCACAGAAAAAATGATTGATGAACTTGATGAAGTGATATATGTGCCAGGAGGACCCGTTGGAGCATTGCTGCCTACAGGATGGCGGACTGCACTACCTCATGGACTTCCTTCCAATAGAAAGGTCGAAAAAGGAGATACAGTAATGCTTAGTTGTGGCGCTAATGTAAAGGGGTACAGAACTGAAACCGAAAGAACTTGTTTTGTAGGAGAGCCTTCAAAGGATAAAATAAAAGCATTTAATGTAATATATCAAGCTCAAAAGTTAGCTACAACCATGATGGTTCCCGGAAAATCCTGCAGTGAAATAGATAGAACTGTAATGGACTTCATTAGGGAAAATGGATATGGGGATTATATAAGGCATAGAACCGGTCACGGCAAAGGCCTTGGCGAACACGAGACTCCCTGGGTTGATGAAGGAGATCCTACAATTATCAAACCGGGAATGGTGTTGTCCAGTGAACCGGGAATATATATAGAAGGTCTCTCCGGGTTTAGACATTCTGATACAGTTGCTGTAACAGATGGAGAACCTTTATTGCTTACGAAATACAGCAAAAAATTAGAAGATTTAATTGTATATGTATGATGGGAGGTAAAAATAGTGAAAGTCTTGTATATTGTACCGGGAACTCTTTCCCAAACGGAATTGGGTACCGAAGAACTTAACAGAAGGTTGGGGATTTTAAGGAAAATAGCACCGCCGGATATGAAAGTGGATATCGGAGAAGTAGATGAAGGACCGGACTCTATTGAATCCTTTTATGATGAATATTTGTCTATACCTGGAGTAATTAAGGGAATTGCCAAAGCTGAGAATGATGGATATGACGGAGTCGTTTTAGGATGTTTCGGAGATCCCGGTATTATTGCAGCACGGGAAATGGTAGATATACCTGTAGTAGGTCCCGGGGAAGTATCTATACATGCTGCTGCAATGTTAGGAGATAAGTTTTCCATAATCGGAGTAGGAAGTGAATTTAATTATGGTTATATAAAGCAGGTAAGAGATGCGGGATTGGAAAGCAGATTAGTTTCCATAAAAAGTTCAAACCTTACGGTAATGGATGTCAATACCAATTATGAAGAATCTAAAAGAATAATATTAAAACTTTGCAGGGAAGCAGTGGAAAAAGACGGAGCAGATTCCCTCCTTTTGGGCTGTATGTCTATGGCATTTATGGATATAAGCGAAGAACTTAGTTCAGAACTCGATATCCCTGTGGTAAATGCCGCAAAAGTTTCTCTTTATAATTTATATTCCTTAATTAAATCGAAATTATTTTTTAGTCCCAAGACTTACGGTGCTGTTAAGGGATTTCCCAGGAGGCGATAAGAATGAAATATGATTTGATTATAAAGAACGGTTTTATAGTGGATGGTTCCGGTAATCCGGGATTTTATGGAGATGTAGGTATTAAAAACGGAAAAATTATAAAAGTGGGAAGTACTGTTTCGGGAGATGCCGATAAAATCATTGATGCTGAAGGAAATCTTGTGTCTCCCGGGTTTATTGATCCTCATGTCCATGAAGAGCTTATAGTGTTGAATGATAATAAATTTGAAGTTTTCTTGAAACAGGGAGTAACGACGATTATTAGTGGGAATTGCGGTCATTCCATAACTCCCTATAGTTCAAGCAATATATATGAATATATGTATAAGAACGGACTGATTGCTCAAGAAACCGTTGAAAAATACAATAGAGATAATCCCAAATGGAACAATTTTTCCGAATATGCTGATTGCGTAACCAGAAAAGGCACAAACATAAATATGGGTTTCTTATTGGGTCATGGAACTATCAGATGGAGTGTTATGGGCGGTTCAAAGGATAGGAAGCCCACTCTCGAAGAAGGAAAAGAAATAGAAAGATTAGTAAGAGAAGGGATGGAGCAGGGTGCCTTTGGGATATCGACAGGTCTTTCCTATATACCAAGCAGATATGCGGATACGGAGGAGCTAATAGAAGTCGCAAAGATTATAAAAGAATACGATGGTATATATGCATCTCATATCAGGTATTATTTAGGAGTTAAAGAAGCAGTAAAAGAAGCAATAAAAATTGGACAAGAATCGGGAGTAAGAGTTCAGGTGTCCCATTTGACTCCTACAGTTCCTGAAGCCTTTGATTTAATCCTTGAGGCAAGGAACAATAAGGTAGAAATAGCTGCTGATACTATTCCCAGAAGTACGGGACATTGTACAAGAAAAGACAGACTTATACAATTTATTATGGCAACATCGTCAAAACTGTTTGATTTGGGAATTGAAGGTGTAAAAGCTGCCTTGAAGACGGAAGAAGGAAGAAAAGAAATCATGAAAGATGAATCCCTGTTTGGAGAAGATAAGAGCAACATCATAATTATAAATACTGATAATCCGGAATTGGAGAATAGAAGCGTTAAGGATATAGCTGCAGAAAAAGGGATAGATTCCGATGATTTGGTTTTGGATCTCTTGGCAGATGACAATGATAACATCACATTTTGGTTGGGAGGCCCTGTAAGGGGAGATTTTCCATATAAGACTCACGAAAAAAATATTCTTGACAACCCTTTAGTAATGGTTGGTTCAGATACAATATTTGGCGAAGTAGACGATCCCTATGCATGGTATGAGCTTCAAAGAAGAGGAGCCTTTCCAATATTCTTTAATATGTATTTAGAAGGAGGCATTAAAATAGAAGAAATAGTAAAAAGAGTGACAAGTCTGCCTGCTCAGCAGTTCAGGATCAAGAATAAGGGATTGTTAACGGAAGGTAAGGATGCTGATATCTCTATAATAAATATAGGTAAATATTATTATCCCAATCCTGATGAGATAGATTATAAGGATCCTTTAAAAACTGCCGACGGTGTGGAATATGTTATTGTAAACGGTAAAATAGCATTAAATAAAGGTAAAGTACTGGAATCATATCCAGGTAAAGTAATATTAAAAAATGAGGAGGAGATTAAAATATGAAAAAATTAGTTGCACTTTTGTTGATACTTGTAATGATATTTTCTATAACTGCTTGTTCTAAAGATAACAGTCCGCCTGATACTGAGGGCTCTGAAAATGGGGGACAAGCAGAAAGCAAATTTGGAGGAGAATTGAAAGTAGGTATAACTACGGATGTAGATATGCTTAATCCTTTAGTATCTAATGACAGGGTAGGATCATGGATTCTTAACAACATCTATCCTACTTTAATGATAATGAATGAAAAGGCAGAGAAAGTACCGTATATTGCTGAAAGTATAACCACTTCTGAAGATGGCAAAACAGTTACGGTTAAGCTCAAAGACGGATTGAAATGGCAGGATGGAGAGCCTCTTACGTCAGCAGATGTGAAATTTACAGGAGATATATTGTATGAGTATAAATTACAATGGCAGGCAGATGTGTTTGATCAAGTTGTATCAGTTAAAACTCCAGATGATTTGACAATAGTTTATCAGCTGAAGCAACCTTACCCCGGCTTTATTACGACTCTCGGATTTTGGCAGAGAATAGTGCCGAAACATATTTGGGAAAAAGTAGAGGATCCTAAAACTTATGCAAATGAACAACCTGTAGGGTTAGGGCCTTATAAACTTTCATCCTATGAAAAGGGTCAATATTATACTTTAGAAAGAGTGGATGAATGGTTTGGTTCCCCGGAAGGGAAACCATATCTTGATAAAGTTACTTTCAGAATATATCCGGACATAAACACAATGGTACTTGCATTAAAAACAGGTGAAATAGATTTGACTGCCAAGGATATTCCTCATTCTGCTGCTGCAGAATTATCAAACAATAAAGATTTTACTGTAGCTAAGACACCGAGCTTAGGATACGTGTATATAGGGTTTAACTATACGAATGAATTCTTAAAGGATAATGCAGTAAGAAAAGCAATTTCGGAAGCAATTGATCGTGAAAAAATCATTACTATGGCCTTAGAAGGTGATGGCATGACAATGCCGGGACCAATTTCGCCGGTATATAAAGAATATCAAAAAGATGAATTTGTATTACCTCAGTTTGATGTGGAAACGTCTAAGAAAACACTATCTGATGCAGGGTATAAGGATTCGGACGGAGATGGAATATTAAACTCTCCATCAGGTAAAAATGTATCTCTTGAACTTATGTATGATGGTAATGACATGTATTTGGATAAGACGGCACAAATATTGGTATCAAATTTAAAGGATGTAGGAATTGAATTGAAATTAAAACCTCTTGAAAAATCAACTTACAGCGATCTTGTATTTAATCAAAAGAAATTTGATATTAACTTGGGCGGCTGGGGAATAATCGAAGATGTGTTTGATAGCATGTATACACTGTTCCATTCAACAGCTCAGCTTAACTTCATGGGCCTCAACAATCCTAAACTGGATGAATATATGGAAGGATCAAAATTTGCTGCGACTCAAGCAGATATTGATAAGAATATGGATTTATTCCAGGAAGAATTTATCAAGGAAGTTCCAGTTGTTCCTTTATATGTTCAGGAGTATAATTTTGCATATTCCAATGCCTTTGATGGTTTTAAGTTATTCCCAAGTGATTTAAAAGGACTTGTGGATCCTCAGTCACTTTGTCAGGTATATAAAAAGTAGATATAAAAAACAACAAGGAGGAAGGATAAATGGGTATTAAGTCAGCATACAAGGGTTACAAGGCATACGACTACCTTGGACCTGAAGACTATAAACACTTTGAGCTTTGTGACGGACTAAACAGAGTTGAAGAATATTTGGTGCCTCTTTCGGAAGATGAGGAAAAAAGGGTAAAAAAACTTGCAAAAGATCTTATCATTATATCTTTACATGAACATCCGGTGTTATTTCCAAAGGATTTAACCAAATTAGATGAATACGCCAGAGAAGGAAGAGAAAGAGCTGCTTATGAAGCCTTATCTCATTCTTATTTGGATGCCGTATTTGATAATATGATGGACGGTACATGTACAATAACATCTAAAAGCGGATGGAAATGGGACGAAGTGCTTTATGACTTAGGAATAAGGCTTTGCGACCTTGCCCACCAGGATTTTGTAATAAGGTGTGAAAAAGTAGATGATATAATTAGGGCTCATAGAGAAGGAAAAATAGCTCTTATACCAAGTATTGAAGGAGCCGCCATGATAGAAAACGAGCTTGATAGAATAGATATACTCTATGGATTTGGGGTTAGGCTCATGGGAGTTGCATATAGTGAAGCCAACGGTTTGGGTTCCGGGCTTAAAGAGGATCGAGACGGAGGATTGACTGCTTTTGGAAAGCGAGCAGTGGAGAGAATGAATAAGGTTGGAATAGCCATAGATTGTTCTCACTGCGGAGTGCAGACTACTCTTGATGTAATTGAGGCAAGCCAAAAACCCATATTTTTAACTCATGTAGGGGCAAGAGCTTTATGGGAGAGCAGAAGGTTATTTCCGGATGAAGTATTAAAAGCATGTGCTGAAAAGGGCGGAGTAATAGGAATTGAAGCGGCACCTCATACTACCTTAACTTATAACAACAGGGAACACTCCATAGTTTCCTTTATGGAGCATTTTGAATATGTAAAGAATCTTGTGGGAGTTGATCATGTAGCCTTTGGGCCGGATACTCTATATGGAGATCATGTTGGGCTTCATCATGCCTATGCGGGTCATCTGTCAACAAAGAGTACTCAAGGCACTCATGACTATAATGAAGTAGAATATGTAAAAGGGTTAGAAAATCCTACGGAAACTTCAAAAAATATTTTAAGGTGGTTGGTTAAGGAAAATTATTCTGACAGTGATATTGAGAAAATACTTTCTGGAAATATTTTGAGAGCCCTTAATGAAGTGTGGATATAGATTAGTAATATGATTTTTATGAAATTAGGAATAGAGGTATAATTGCTTCTATTCCTAATTGTTTTTAACGTATAAATTTGGAGGTGAAATGATTGAATGTAAAGGAAGCGATAACTAACAGAATGAGCATAAGGTCATTTACTAAAGGAGAAGTGTCAAATGAGATGATCTTGGAAATTTTAAGAGCAGGCAATTGTGCGCCTACAGCAGGAAATATTCAGCCTTGGGAATTTATTATTGTTAGAGAGCATTTAACAAAAAAGGAAATAGTAAATACGACATTTCTTGGAAAAGATGAACAAAAAGGTATTCCTCAGAAATGGATGCTTTTAGCACCGATTTTTATAGTAATATGCGCAGATGTTGACAGATCATATAATAAATATGGAGAGAAATCGTTGAAGACATTAATATATCTTGATTGTTCAGCATGTATAGAAAATATGCTTATAACAATAGTCGATTTGAACCTTGGAAGTTGTTATGTTTCCGGATTTAGAGAAAAGGAGTTATCACAAATTTTAAAATTGCCGGCAAATGTTATTCCCATAGGGATTTTACCTGTGGGATATCCCAATGGTATGTCTATAAAGAGACCTAAAATAGATGTTGAATCAAAAATACATTATGAGTGGTATAATAAAAAATAATAATGAGGAAGAACATTGGTATATCTGAATTAAAGAGGAGGAATGGTATTGAAATTATTAAAACTGAAGGGAATAATTGACGGAAAATCCGACAATTTAATAGAAAAGGATTGCATACTTATAGAAGGCGAAAGAATTGAACATGTAGGAACAATTGATGATTTTGGACAATTGGATGATGTTCAAGTAATGGACTTAAGGAATTACTATGCCATGGCAGGTATGATAGACTGTCATACTCATCTGTCTGTAATACCGGAACTTGGTGACCAGATAGGACAATTGAAGATACCGGCTTCTCGAAATATATTAAGAAGTTTGAATAATATCAAAGCTGATTTTAAGGCAGGAACAACTACTATGAGAGTGATGGGAGAAGAAAATTATATAGATATCGAAATAAAAAACGCAATTAATGAAGGATTGATAAACGGACCTTCAATACTTGCATCCGGCATAGGTTTGACATCTATTAACGGACACGGGTATGCTCTTACATCGACGGATGGGTTGGAAGAGATAAGAAAAAGGGCAAGAATAAATTTTCATAAAGGGGCAGATCAACTGAAAATATTTGTTACAGGGGGAGTAAGCAGTGAAGGAAGTGTGTTAAACAAATCCAGTTATTCTCTTGAGGAAATTGAAACTGCCGTATATGAAAGTGAAAGAGCAGGTAAATATGTTTGTGCACATGCCCATGGGGGAGAAGGAATTGATTTGTGCATTAAAGCGGGAGTTAAAAGTATAGAGCATGGAACACTGTTGACGGATAAACAGATTGAAAAAATGATAAAAAATAATATGTGGCTTACAATAACTTCCTTTATAATATTTTCCGATAAAGGAGTGGGATATGGAGACAGAAATAATTCTAAGATACGAGAAAAATTGGAAAAAGTCCGAGATATAGCAAAAGAAAATTACAGCAGAATAGTAAGTTCAGGGATTAATTTTGTTTTAGGTACGGACAGTATGCATGGCTGCCTGCCTGAGGAGGTAAAATTTGTTACAGATTTGGGAGTTTCAAATATAGAGGGAATCAAAGCAGTAACCGGCAGAGCCGCAGAGGCTTGCGGGATAGATGAAATAGGGACAATAGAAAAAGGAAAAATTGCGGACTTGATTATATTGAAAAGAAATCCTGTTGAGGATATTGAAGCATTAAAAGAAATATTTTTAATTATTAAAAAAGGTAAAATAGTAGAAGATTACTTATAACTTATGAAATGAGCCTAACTTATAAACAGTTGGGCTCATTTCATTTTTAAAATATGAATCCTTTCATATTAAAATAAAAAAATATAAAATATATGTAATGGAATGAAAGATTGTACGTATTAACATATGTAACAAGGAACAAAATTACTTAGCTAAGTAAAAAGTTTAGGAGGATTTTAAAGAGATGCAACAATCCGTTTTAGCTAATACTTTAAATAATAGGGAAATGAAAGAGAAATTGTGTGAAGAGAGAGATTTTGAATATATCTTTGAAACCTATTATAAAAGGGTTTACAACTATATATACTACAGAATTAATTGTAAATGCTCAGCAGAAGATTTAACAAGTCAGGTGTTTGAAAAGGTGATGATCAAGATAGATACATATTCTGAAAAGAAATCACCCTTTGAAACATGGCTATTTTCAATAGCGAGAAATATAGTAAATGATTATTTTAGAAGTCTTAAAAGACACAAGTTTTTTTCTCTTGATTCTATAAAAGAACTGATATCGAAGGAAAAAACTCCGGAAGAGATATTAGAAGTGTCAGAAACTAATGATAAGCTTTTAGAGGCCTTACAGGGCCTAAATTCAAAGGAGAGAAACATTATAGCCCTTAAATTCGGAGGAAGTTTAAAAAATAAAGAAATTGCGGAAATATTGAATATAACGGAAACTAACGTAGGGGTAATGCTTTATAGATCTATGAAGAAATTAAGAGCGGAAATGGAAAGAGAGGATTAAGTATGAAAAATTATTTTGGTTCAGAAAAAGTAGTCAGATTTAATGATGATGAGTACAAAGAACTTTTGAAGCTGGGCAGTATTTTAGAAAACAAGGACTTCAGCAAAAAGAGTGATAAAAGAATGGTTTATATCAAGACCTTAAAAAATATTAATAATTGTGGAGGAGATAGAATAATGAGAAAATCAAATAAAACTAAAAAATTTGCCGTTGCAGCATCAGTTGCGGTAATATGTTTTTCCTTGATGCAGACATCCTTTGCTCAAGATCTGCTGGCGAAAATAGTAAACAGCATATCTTTAAAACATATTAATGTTGAACAAATCGAAGAACCGGAGACATACCAGATCCCGGAAGAATTAAAAGGCAAAATTTTTGATAAAGACGGAAATCCTATAAAAGAGTTTTCAAAATCTTATGCTGATGATGGAGTATATACGGCTGATGGAGAAAAAATTGTTGACTTTAAAGACGGAAAGATAATAACTGAATCTGATGAAGTTAATAATAGAGAAGATAACTATATGATAGTTAAGGATCAAGAAAAATTAAATGATTATACCTGCTTTAAGGTTATTCTTCCACAGTATTTGCCGGAAGGCTACGAATTTGACAGGGCAGAATTCTATAAAGGTGAAAACGGAGTTGTAAAAGACAGCAAATATATCGATCTATATTTTGTCAATAAGGAAACGGGGAAACAGATTTTTATGCAGCAGAGGTTTGCCGATGAAGAAACCGCTTATTCAATGTCTACTGGTGATAAGATAGAAAAAGTGAAGATCAATGGCATAGATGCTATAATCTCCGATGGAGGAAATATTGATTGGGAAAATAACGGAGTGCTTTATTCAATGCATATGCATGGAAAAGATATCTCAAGAAGTGAAATAATAAAAGCTGCGGAATCTGTTAAATAGTAAACAATAAAAAACCTATGGGATGGTTGATCCCGTAGGTTTTTTTGTTATTTACATAGTAAATTCGTTAAATGTTGTGTATAATGTAAGTATGATTAGTAAACTTCTTTTTAAGAGGTGTTTTTTGATGATAGATATAGCATTATTAGGCTGCGGAGGCAGTATGCCCATACCGAACAGGTATCTTTCTTCGGTTCTTATGAATTATAACGGAGAAAAAATTTTGGTGGACTGCGGAGAAGGAACTCAGGTATCCATGAAAATATTAAAATGGGGTTTTAAAACTATTGGCACCATATGTATAAGCCACGGTCATGGGGACCATATAATAGGGCTTCCTGGACTTCTTGCAACCATAGGAAACAGCGGAAGAACGGAGCCTATGACCATAATAGGTCCGGAAGGAATAACCCATATAATAAATGGCTTAAGAACCGTAGTTCCTTATTTACCCTATAAAATAAACATAATAGAAAATCCTGACGGAAAATTAAATATTATTAAAGATATGACAATCGAGGTATTAAAATTAGATCATTCGTCTCCATGTATAGGATACAGCTTTTATATAAAAAGAAAACCGAAATTTGAACCGGAGAGAGCGATAAAAAACGAAATTCCGAAGAATCTGTGGAAAATTCTCCAAGATGGGGAAACTGCAATTTACAACGATAAAGTATACGAACCCAATATGGTTCTGGGCAAGAAGAGGAAAGGAATTAAAATAAGCTATATTACTGATACAAGACCAATTGATGCTATACCTGATTTTATACGGGAAAGTGACTTGTTTATATGTGAAGGAAGTTATGGAGATAAAGAGGATTTGGAAAAGGCCATAAAGAATAAACATATGACTTTTGAAGAGGCAGCCAAATTAGCACTTAGGGGAAACGTGAAAGAGCTTTTGCTCACTCACTTTAATCCTTCCATGAGTGAACCGGAATTATATAAATATAATGCGGAATCTGTTTTCCCCAATTCTATAATAGGGTATGACAGGCTGACAAGAACTTTAAAATTTTCGGAAGATGATTGATTTTTAGGAAAGAATATTATTTTCGATTTTAATAAATGGGAGAAAAAATATGACAATAGCTTTGAAAAAATATAAAAAAGATTATAGTTATTCTTATGCCCTGGGAGAGTTTCCCACTATCGAATTAATTAATTCAAAACCGGATAAGGCCATTAAAGTATTGGTAAATTCAAATTATAAAGGAAGTAAAGGGCAGCCGGATATATATGATTTTTGTAAGGATAAGGATATACAAACTGAAACAAACGATAAATTTTTTACAAGAATAAGCCCTAAGGAAAATTGTTATGTTATAGGAATATTTGAAAAATATGATTTATTTTTGCAAGAAGATAAATCCCATATTGTATTAGTAAATCCAAGTAATATGGGTAATATGGGAACAATCATCAGAACTATGGTAGGGTTTGGAATAAATAACTTAGCAATTGTAAGTCCGGGGGTTGATATATTCGATCCTAAAGTTATAAGGGCATCTATGGGTGCATTTTTTAAACTAAACTTTAAATATTATAATTCCTTTGACGAATATAAAAATTCTTTTCCCGGCCATCATATATATACATTTATGCTTAACGGAGCTTCAACAATAAAGGATATAAAGCATAATGCCGATCAGAAATTTTCCTTGGTTTTTGGAAATGAGGCTAAAGGTTTGGATGATAGTTTTTTAAAGGAAGGGACAAGTGTTGTCATAAAGCATACTAATAATATAGATTCTTTGAATCTTCCCATTGCAGTTGGAATTGCAATATATGAGTTTTCAAAGAAAAATATTTATTGAGAGTTTTTTCTTTGACTTATTCACTATAAAGTAATAAGATATATTTAAAATTGAATAGGACAGTTCGTAACCATCCTGTCTCTAAACAAAACTAAGGAACCAAAAGATTATTTTATGATCTTTTATTTTTGTTTATAAGGCGGAAGCGCCTTTTTTTTATTGTTTAATTAAGGAGGAGAAAAATGAAAATTAAATCGAATACTCAAAAAATAGCTATATCGGGAGTTTTTATGGCCCTTTATATCGTGCTCATGTACTTTACTCAGAATTTTGCCTTCGGCCAATATCAGATCAGGATAGCAACATCCCTTTATGCTTTTGCCGGAGTGTATCCTTTCCTTATACTGCCTATGGGAATAGGAAATATGGTAAGTAATATGATTATGGGAGGATTAGGAATATTTGATATAATAGGAGGGCTAATAGTTGGGATTGTTACTACATCGGGAATTTATATGATTAAACGTTTTAATTTAAATGATTGGTTTATAGCCCTTCCCATAATATTTGGTCCGGGGCTAATTGTGCCTATATGGCTTTCCTTTATACTGAACGTACCTTATAAAATATTGGCGGTAAGTTTATGTACAGGTCAGGTTATTCCGTCAATAGTCGGAGTTATAATGGTTAAAGAATTTAAAAAGAGATTAAAATAATGAGGGAGTTGATATAAATGAGCGAAAGAAGTGAAAAGGAGTTAAAGGATATAAAATTGCTGGGGAATCAAGGAATTAAATATAAATACGATTATGACCCGTCAGTATTAGAGACATTTGAAAATAAGCACCAAGGGAATGATTATTTTGTAAAGTTTAATTGCCCGGAATTTACAAGCGTTTGTCCCAAAACAGGACAGCCGGATTTTGCTACTATATATATTTCCTACGTTCCTGGAAAGTTAATGGTTGAAAGCAAATCTTTAAAACTCTATTTTTTCAGTTTTAGAAATCATGGAGATTTTCATGAAGACTGTATTAACATGATAATGAAAGATTTGATAAACTTACTTGATCCAAAATATATTGAGGTATGGGGAAAATTCACACCAAGAGGCGGAATATCCATTGATCCCTATTGTAATTATGGAAGAAAGGGAACTAAATGGGAAGAGGTAGCGGAAAAGAGACTATTCTATCATGACATGTATCCTGAAAAGGTAGACAACAGATAGGAATCTTGTTTTTATTATTGTTTTGAGATAAACTAATAGTAGGCTGGATTAAAAACAAGAGGTGAATAGAATATCGTGAAGGATAAAGAGGAAGGATTAGCGGGACAAGGGTGTGAAATATTGGTTCCCTTTAGTGAAAGAAAACCGTTAGTTGAAATAGAACGAAGCATAATTAAAAAGTACAGAAAATATTTATGGAGCAAATTTATAAAAGCTATTAAAGAATTTGATTTAATCAAAGACGGAGATAAAATCGCGGTAGCTGTTTCCGGAGGGAAAGACAGTATGCTTATGGCTAAATTGTTCCAGGAACTGAGACGAAACGGAAACGCTAATTTTGAATTGAAATTTATAGCAATGGACCCGGGATATCATCCGGATATAAAAAAATTATTAATAGATAATTGTAAATATTTAAATATACCAATAGATTTATTTGAATCAGACATATTTAAAATAACCGATAAAATAGCTAAGGATTATCCCTGCTATATGTGCGCGAGAATGAGGAGGGGAGCATTATATAGAAGAGCAAGTGAACTGGGATGTAATAAATTAGCTTTGGGACATCATTTCAATGATGTTATAGAAACCATTATGTTAAATGTTTTATGTTCGGGGAATTTTAAAACAATGCTTCCCAAACTTAAATCAAGAAATTATGAGGGAATGGAACTCATAAGGCCCATGTACTATATAGAGGAAAAATATATAAAAAGGTTTATCCAGAATAGCGGAATATGGCCCTTAAACTGTGCTTGTATGGTGGCTGCCAAAAGGACGGGAAATAAGCGTTATGAAATAAAAGAATTAATTGAGCATCTTAAAGAAAACTACAAAAATGCAGATATTTCTATATTTAAAGCAGCACAAAACGTGAATATGGATTGTATATTAGGATGGAAAAAAGGCGAAAAGAAATATTCATATCTGGATTTTTATGATGAGGATTAGCTTTCTCATGAGCGGAAAGAGGAGGTGAAATAAATAGGAACTACATTGGAAGATAAGGTATTTTACGGGAATAATATTACTGCAATAAAGAAATGTGAAGATTGTACTGTATATAAAATGAAAGATGCCACAGGGGAAGGCGCTATGACTTGTTATATGATATTTCCAGGCATCGATTTGAGAGCTTTAATTAAGATAGGGATTAGTTAGTTTTAGCTAACCAATCCCTATAATTTTATATTTATCTTGCAACCCATCCTCCGTCAATAAGAATAGGTGTTCCATGGATGAAATCCGAATCATCACTTGCAAGGAATAATGCTAACTTTGCGATTTCTTCGGGATATCCGTATCTTCCGGCGGGAACGGATTTTATCGCTTCCATGACAGGAGCGTCATCGTTTTTCAATATTTCTTCTGTCATTCTTGTCTTTATGGCTCCGGGGCATATGGCATTTGCTCTTATTCCCAGTTTTCCATAATCATAAGCAATCTGTTTCGTCAACCCTATTACTCCATGTTTGGAAGAAGTGTAAGCTGCCCCGCCTCCTCCGGATACAAACCCTGCAATTGAAGATAAATTGATTATTACTCCTTTTTTCTCCTTTAGCATGTAGGGAATTGCATATTTGGAGCATAAAAATGGGCCTTTTAGATTTACTCCTATTATTCTGTTCCATAATTCTTCTGATGTATCTACTACTGGAGTATAATCGTCAAGTATTCCCGCATTATTTACTAATATATCTATTTTTCCAAACTTATCTATAGTTTTTTCTATCATTTGTTTTACGTCTTCGGATTTTGAAACATCAGCTTTTACTGCTACAGCTTCTCCTCCATCTTTTATTATTTCATCAACGATGGCTCCGGCTTCTTGTGAACTACGAGAATAGTTCACTACTACTTTCGCACCTTCTTTAGCGAATTCCTTGGCTATTGCTTTGCCCATACCTGCAGCAGCTCCGGTAACTATTGCTACCTTATTATTTAATTTCATATCTTGCCCTCCTCATTGTTATAGTTTTTAAGTATTATTATAAATACCCTTTTTTTTAATATCTATTTAAAAAATTTAATTGGATTTATTACATAAAAATTGTAGCTCATATAAGGTAGATTACTTCTATTGGTCACAATAATGGTTAAGAGAAATTAATTGAAAACAAAAATATAAATATATAAACTATAATTATGAAGAAGGTAATTGGGTAAATATTAAAAAAGGTTTCTATTGGAGCATTAATGAATTAAGACGAATGAGATTTTTCTATGGGCTATAAAAAGATTATTATGGAAGGGGATAAGGATGAAAGCTTTAATAACCGAAAAATTTGATGAGGAGAAATTGAATAAACTAAGAAGTTTAGGATATGACATAATTGTAGAAAAAGAAGACGATGTAAAATTTTCAGAGAATATTAAGGACATAGAAGTTCTTTCATGTTTTGCTGTTTTCCAATCTCTTGATATTTCATTGCTGAAGAACTTAAAATTTATACAGCTTTTTAGTGCAGGAATAAATCAAGTGCCTTTGGATTTAATAAGGGACAGGGGAATATTATTAGCTAATAACAGAGGGGGATACAGCATTCCTATATCGGAATGGATAGTGCTTAAAATTCTTGAGATGGTTAAAAAGAGCAGAGAATTTTATGAAAATCAGCACAAAAAAGAATGGAAAGTCAATACTAGGTTATCGGAAATATATGGCAAGACAATAGGCTTTATCGGCACAGGGGATATAGCCAAAGAAGGGGCGAAGAGAATTAAAAGTTTTGGAACAACTGTATTGGGCCTTAATACTACGGGGAGAGATGTAGAACATTTTGATAAATGTTATAAAACGGAGAATATTAAAGAAATGGTAAGTATGTGTGATGTGGTAGTAGTATCTATGCCTTATACAGATAAGACTTACCATTTAATAAACAAAGATGTGATTGGGAGCATGAAAGACGGAGTATATATTGTAAATATATCCAGGGGAAATATAATTAATGAGCAAGATTTGATATTGGGGTTAAAGGAAGGTAAAATTGGGGGAGCGGCATTGGATGTTTTTGAAGAAGAACCGCTAAAGAAAGAAAGTCCTCTTTGGGATATGAAAAATGTAATAATCACTCCTCATAACTCATGGGTATCGGAAATGGTAAAAGAAAGAAGATTTTATATAGTATATGAAAATTTTAAAAGATATATTTCCGGAGAGAAAATTATTAACTTAGTTGATTTAAATAAGGGATATTAGATAAATATAACAATTTTATTTCGTGAAAGGAGTATCATTATCTACTTAAGAATAATTTCATGATACTTCTTTTTTTTATTTCAAATAAGTTATAATAGTTGCTATAATATTTATATAAAGAAGGCTATTCTTAATTATTACGGATAGAGAGGGAGATGCAGAATAGATAGGAGGTAATATTGTGAAACTTATTTCTTGGAATGTGAATGGACTTAGAGCGTGTATGAAGAAAGGATTTATGGATTATTTCAATAGAGAGAATTCAGACATATTTTGTATTCAAGAGACTAAGATTCAAGAAGGGCAGGTAAATCTGGAATTAGAAGGTTACTATAAATATTGGAATTATGCGGTGAAAAAGGGCTATTCAGGTACGGCTGTATTTACAAAGTCCAAGCCTATATCAGTTAAATATGGAATTGAAATTGATGAATACGATCAGGAGGGTAGAGTTATAACTTTAGAATTTGAAAAATTTTATTTAATTGATGCTTATACTCCAAATTCCCGCAGAGAATTAGAGAGACTTGATTATAGGATGAGCTGGGAAGATATATTTCTAAAATATATGAAGAGATTAGATAATTCAAAACCCGTTATTTTATGTGGGGATCTTAATGTAGCCCATGAAGAAATAGATTTAAAAAATCCTGAAACAAATAGAAAAAATGCAGGATTTACAGATGAAGAAAGACAGAAGATGACTAATATGTTGGAAAGCGGATTTATTGATACTTTTAGATATCTATATCCACAGAAAGAACAAGCCTATACATGGTGGTCCTATATGAGAAAGGCAAGAGAAAGAAATTCCGGATGGAGAATTGATTATTTTATAATATCTGAAAGACTGAAGGACTTTTTAAAAGATTCCATCATTCATTCTGATATTATGGGAAGCGACCATTGCCCCATAGTATTGGAAATGTCCGTATAGAGTATTTTTAATCATTAAAAAATGTATCTATTAACTTTTCTGCCAGTCTCTTTTCTAAAGAAGATTGTATTATCAAGAAAAAAATCATTGAAAATAAAGTTAATTTATCAAAGTTTTCTTCATTAGGATGAATTTGTTTTTGCAATTCATCTATTTTTTTTGGCATTTCTTCAGAAAAATTTTTACATTCTATTGATTGAATATCAGTAAAGTTTTTATATAAATTTTCAATGGAGATATCACTTACGGAAGATAGTAGGGAATGAATATCACCAATAGATAAAATCTGTTTTAAATGATAAATTAATATTAAAAGCATCATATGATCTTTAGAATATTTTTTCTTTTCAGGGGGAGGAAGTATTTTATTTTTTGTATAGTTATTGATCATGGTTTTGGTTAATATCTTATCTTGTTTCGTCCTTTTGAATTCTTTTAATTTATCTTCCATAAAAGTTGTCACTTGGTCCATATATAAATCAATATCCGGAATTTCCGATAAATCTATTTGTTTTAAAGAAATATTTTTCTTAATCAAATTTATCAATTCTTCTCTTTCAAAAGTCATATATATCACCTCTATTATATTATAAAGTCTCCCTTACCGTATATCAATATAATAAATTAATTTTTTTTGAAATAAAAAAATATATTGAAGTATCAATAACAATATATTATAATACATATATATTATAAAGTGGTTTTTAAAACTATTAAATTACATAAATAGATTAAGGAGTGGTTTTATGAATATAAAAATTAAGGACCCTATCAGTGCATTAACTCATTTTATAGGAGCTGTTTTATCTGTTTTTGGTACTATGATATTAGTAAAATATGTAGAGCCTATAGGAACATATAAAGATATGATTTCTGTTATTGTTTATGGGATAAGTCTTATTTTATTGTATACGGCAAGTACGGTATATCATTGGTCCCCTGCTCAAGGAAAAGTAAACAGGATCTTAAGAAAGTTGGATCATATGATGATTTATGTTCTGATTGCAGGAACATATACTCCAATATGTATGATTTCTCTTTCGGGGAAATGGCGATGGGGTTTATTAATAAGTATTTGGGTTCTTGCTGTTGGAGGAATTATCTTGAAAGCTCTTTGGATGGATGTACCTCGATGGATTTCTACAACTATCTATATTCTTATGGGATGGCTTGTGGTACTTGCTTTTTTCCCCTTAAAAGAAGTTGTCTCGATAGAAGGAGTAGGTTGGCTAATCGGAGGAGGTATCTTCTATACTGTAGGAGCAATTATATATGGTTTAAAATGGCCTAAATTTAAGTGGAGAGGATTTGGATTTCATGAATTATTTCATCTCTTTGTAATGGCAGGGAGTGCATGTCATTTTTGGATGATTTTTAAATATGTAATAGGTTCGATATAAAATTGTATTCATTTTTCAAGTTTTTATATATATTCATAAAAGCAATTGATAATTCGTATTCAACAATATTTATCAATTGCTTTTTTATAATCCATGAGGAAATCCTAATTTGCTTAATTTATTAGTGTTTCAACAGAAACCTTTTTAATTAATTTTTTCTGTAGCTAAAAATATTTTCTAAAAAAAGTGTTATTAGTAATATTTTTTAAATTATATTGTCTTTCTTTTTTCCTTATATTATTATATAGATAAATTATTAAAAGGAGGTTGTAAGAATGGGGGGTGTTTTATTAACTGTAGATTGGGATTATTTTATGCCTTATATGAAGGAATGGAAGGGTTCTTATGCGGAAAACAAATCTAATATCTTAAAGCATTGGTATAGAATATATATCGAGAGTTATATTAAAGGTATAGATATAACGAAATCTATGGATATAGGAGGTGAAGAAAAAGATTTCTGGGATAATATTGTTGAAAAGTTTCAATTAGAGAATGTTCATAAGATAGTAGTTTCCGAATCCCATGAAATGGCCTATGAAATAGCTAAGGAGGGTGACCTTAGAGAGATTTATTCCTTTGATGCTCATTCGGATCTGGGTTATGGAGGAATTGAATCCTTGAATTTTGAAGTTAATTGTGCCAATTGGCTTGGAAAGCTTTTTAGGGATGGTTTAATTAATGAGGCTAATATTATTTACAGTCCTTATAGCGCTGAAAGGGCCGAAGACTTTAAAGAGATAAATGAAAGATTTAATATTAAATATCCTACTTGAACTTCTATTTCTCAAGGGGTAGATATAAAATCAATTTATATATGCAGATCAGGGCCTTGGACTGCTCCTTGGTTGGATAAAAAGTTCTTTAAATTTATAGAAGAACCAGGTTTGCCTTTGAAAATAATAGACTGTCCATTTAGAGAATGGAATGTGGAGAAACTGAAACTATCGGATTTTATAAATTTTACTATGGGGATAAATTAACATGATGGAGGTGGCAATATGATTAAAGTTCAGGGAATTACAAAAAAGTTTAAAGATTTTATGGCTGTTGATAATGTCAGCTTTCAGGTGAATGAAGGGGATGTGTTAGGGCTTCTTGGAGAAAATGGAGCCGGAAAGACAACTATTCTTAGAATGTTAGCAACAATGCTTAGGCCTACTTCAGGCACGGCGGAAATAAACGGCTATGATCTTTTGAAACAGCCTGATAAGGTAAGAGGAGAAACAGGAATATTATTTGGAGGAGAAGTGGGAGTATATGACAGACTAACTGCCAGAGAAAATATAAGATATTTTGCGGAATTGAATAATATGAAAAAGGAAAAAGTAGATAAGAGAATTGATGAAATATCAGTTATGCTGGGAATGTCAGAATATATAGATAAAAGAGTAGGAAAATTTTCCAGAGGAATGAAGCAAAAAGTTTCCATAGCAAGATCTATAGTTCATAATCCAAATATCATGCTTTTTGATGAACCTACCTCAGGGTTGGATGTTACTTCCTCAAGGATTATTCATAACTTTATAAGATCCTGTAGGGACGAGGGAAAGATAATAATATTCTCAAGTCATACTATGAGCGAAGTAGAAGAACTTTGCGACAGAATATTAATAATTCATAAGGGAAAAGTAGCAGCAATGGGAACGACTGCCGAGTTGAAATCTCATTTTAATAATGAAAATCTGGAAGATGTATTTATGGAATTGGTAGGTGATAAGAATGAACTTTAATCATATATCTATTATATTGAAAAAAGAGCTTGTAGACATGTTTAGGGATAAAAAAACAATTATATCCAGTATACTCATACCTATAATTATATTTCCCTTGATATATGGCTTTATGGGATTAAGCCAGAAAAATATCAGCAAGGGTATTGAAGAACATGGAGTAGATATAGCTTTAGTATCGGAATCGAAAGATTCTTCAATTGTGGATTTTTTTAAAAACGATTCTGAATTTAATATTATTGAAACAAAAAATCCCCAAAAATCCCTTGAAGAAGGAGATATTAAAGCATTGATCAATATATCCGAAAATTTTGATGATAATATTTCTAAGGACAAAGTTGCATCTATTACGGTAAATTATGATGATTCAAATCAAACCTCTATTATGGCAATGAGCATAATAAGAGAAACAATATCCAAATATTCGGCCTCCATTGTTTCAAACAAGTTAAAGGATAGAGGAATAGATCCATCTATTTTAAATCCTATAAATATAAAAGAAGAGGGAATTGCGCAAGAAGGAGGAACGGGAGCTATGATTTTTTCAATGTTATTTCCTTTAATGCTTTCCATATATTCCGTTACTTCATCTCTTCCTTCAGCAACGGATAACGGAGCCGGAGAAAAGGAGAGAGGGACATTGGAACCTTTACTTACGACCCAGGTTAACAGAACATCATTATTTATAGGAAAATATCTTGCTATAACCATATCCGGGATAATAGGAACTTTTTCATCTATCTTAGGATTATTTATAGCTCAGAGATTTAATACCGAGCTTTTAGGGGAGGGAGTCAATTTTACATTTTTGTCAATAATCATGATTTCTCTTTCGGCTATATGTTTAACTCTTATTTTTTCAGCATTAGAGCTTGCAATAAGTATTTATGCCAGATCCTTTAAAGAAGCTCAGACTTATTTAAGCCCTTTGAGCATAGTGGTTATGATTCCGGCTTTTGCAACTTATATGATTGACCCGAAAAGTATTTCCACTACCTATTTTAATATACCTATCGTCAGTCAGATAAGTATAATGAAGGAGTTGATAGTGGGGATATACAATCCTGTCCACATAGCTTTATCATTTAGTTGGGCAATAATATATATTATCCTTGCTACAATCTTTGCGAGGAAGATGTTTGAGAATGAATCAGTAATATTTAGAGTATAATCATTAGGACCTTCTGTAATGGAAATTAAACTTTACAGAAGGTTTTTTTACAGTCTATAAGAAAATTTCGTTTACATTAGTATAAATTTTCTGTATTGACACTGATAATATTTGGATTGTTGCTCTATTTAGAATATAAGTATGTAGAAGTAGGTGCATATTATGAAAATTGAAAGGAAAGAAATAAAATGGCATGTTTTAATGTGGATTGTAGTGATATTTTTGTTGATACCCATTGTATTTGCTATTTCAAATTCATTTAAGACGATTTCAGATGCGATGAATAATGTATTTAATTTAATACCGGAAGAGTTTACTTTGAAAAACTATAAATATGTATTTAAAAGATTACCTTTCTTTCAAATAGTAATGAATACTTTTACGGTAGCTTTTACAGTTACTTTGTTTAAATTACTGACCAGTATTCTGACAGCATATTCATTGGTTTTTTTTAATCTAAAGTATAAGAATTTTATCTATTATTTGTTGTTGAGCACCATGTTTATACCTTTTACAGTTACCATGATACCAAATTATATGACGATATCGGCTGTGGGTTTCAGAGATAATATAATTGGTGTAATTTTACCTCAGATGGCTGATGCATTAGGGATATTTTTAATACGCCAAGCCATGAGGACCATACCGAAATCCTTAATTGAATATGCCCATTTAGAGGATATTGGTAATATGAGGACGATAAAGGATATTGTTATACCATTGACAAAACCGGCTATTACATCTACCGGAATAATTTTCTTTATTAATTCTTGGAATGAATATGTATGGCCGGTTTTAATTTTAAAATCGAAAGAAAATTATACATTATCTTTGGCACTTCAGATGTTCATCAGTTCCGAAGGAGGAACGGAATTTACGATAGCAATGGCGGTCTCCGTACTTACCATGATAATTCCTTTAATTTTATATATAGTATTTCAAAAATATATAATAGATACATTTTCTTTTTCCGGTATAAAGTAATAGGAGGGTTTAAATGAAAGACATTATATTTGATAATGGCAGGAAAAAAGGTTAACGAAGTACCAAGCGGGCAAAGAAATGTTGCCATGGTATTTCAGAATTATGCTCTGTATCCTCACATGAGTGTTGAAGACAATATAAAATATGGAATGAAGGTTCATAAGATAAGTCCCGCAGAAATAGATAAAAGGTACAAAAAGGCTATAGAATTACTGAAACTCGATGGGTTGAAAAACAGAAAACCAAAAGAATTATCGGGTGGTCAAAGGCAGAGAGTTGCTCTTGCCAGAGCCATAGTAAAGAGAGCGGACTATTTTCTTTTAGATGAGCCTTTATCTAACTTGGATGTTCAGCTAAGAGTCAGTGCAAGAAAAGGCTTGGTTGAACTTCATGATATTTTTCAGCAAACATATGTATATGTAACTCATGACCAAACAGAAGCTATGACTATAGGTAACAGAATAGCATTATTTAATAAAGGAGAATTGCAGATGCTGTCAACCCCGGAGGAAGTATATAGGAGGCCTAAAAATGTATTTACAGCTAATTTTGTAGGCTCACCTCCTATGAATATAATTAAGGGAAGATATGAACACGGAGATATATGGTTTAATGAAATAAATTATGATTTACATGATGACTGGTGTAAACTTATATCTGAAAAAAATAGCTCAGATGTAGTATATATAGGGATAAGGCCAGAAGATATCATACTAACAAAAGCAAAAGACAGGTTTTCTGTTAAAGGGACAATAAAATATATGGAAAATTACGGGAATAAAAAGGGGATTTATATAGATGTTGGAAAAACGGAGATAATAGCTCTGGTAGATAATATGGAATATGAATATGGCTCACAGATAAATGTTATTTTCAGCCCAGAAAAAATCCATGTTTTTGATGGTCAAACATTAAATTCCTTTATTAATAGATGTTGGACATGTAAATGCGAATAGTTGGAATACAGAAAAAATCATAGCTTATCATTTACACAATAATGATGGGATTCATGATTCTCATAACGGGATTAGAGAAGGCAGCTTTGATTTTGAAAAATTTATAAAGTTATATAAGACATTTACTCCCAATAAGGATTTAATCCTTGAGTACTCCGACAGATATAAAGATAGAATTGATTATATAGCACGGGATGCGGAATGGCTGATAAACAGTTTAATATAAGTATTTCATAATTTTACCTATCTTTAACTCCGGCTTTACAATTTCTTAACAGAGGTAGATTATAATTTACTTGTAAATAAAAAGTGAGAAGTATGGAAATAATAATTTTGAGGAGGAATATTAATGAAATCAAAGAGTATATTTGCATTCCTGTGTGTGATTATTTTGGTAATGGGAATTTTTACAGGTTGTGGGAAGAAAGATGATACTGCACCGGCAGGAGATCAGACAAATGGAGAATCCAGAAAAATATTAGTCAATGGGTCCACGTCAGTACAGCCCTTAGCTGATGAATTGGTTAAAAAATATAAAGAAGCTCATCCAAATGATGTAATAGATATTCAGGGCGGAGGTTCAGGAGTAGGAATAAAGGCAGCAATGGACGGAACATCTGATATAGGAATGTCTTCAAGAGAACTTAAAGATGAAGAAAAGTCGTTAAAAGAGTATAAAATAGCTATTGATGGAATAGCCGTCATAGTTAATCCGGCAAATAGTGTAGAAGATCTTACTACAGAGCAAATCAGAAAGATTTATACAGGTGAAATTAAAGACTGGAGTGAAATAGGCGGAAAATCAGGAAAGATAACTGTTGTAACCAGAGAGGAAGGTTCAGGAACAAGAGGAGCCTTTATAGAATTAACGGGATTGGAAGTTGAAGAGAATGGCAATAAAGTTGATAAAACTATGGCCGGAGCAATAACTCAAGGATCAACGGGAGCAGTTATGACCACAGTTGCGGGAGATGAAAGTTCCATAGGATTTGCTTCCTTTGGCAGCGTAGAAGGTTCTAAGGATTTAAAGGTTTTAAAAGTTGACGGAAATGAATGTACGGAAGATAATATATACAGCAGCACTTATAAATTAGCCAGACCGTTTTTATTGGTAACGAAAGAAGAGCCTACAGGACTTGCAAAAGATTTTATTGATTTTGTATTAAGTGATGAAGGCCAGAATTTAATAGAGGAAAATCATTATTTAAAAGTAAAATAGTAGGCTTTGTTTAAAAAGGCAGGAACATTGGGAAAAGCAGTGTTCACTGCCTTTTTTATTAATTATATTTGTCCCTGAATGGGTTTTAAAAGAGGCTTTCTAAGTTCAACAAAGGCCTCTTTTATTTTGAAAATTTTTATGGGTATTTGGGCATCATACTTAACATGGATTTAACATAATTTTAACATCATGTTAACATAGAAATAACATGAGAATATTATGATGATTTATGAATGAGGATGAATGTGGAGGTGGAAATGTGAAATTTCACGAGAGATTAATTGAAATTATACTGTTTTTATGTGCTCTGACTGCCATATTTGGTTTAGTATTGATTACCTATTTTATTTTCAGAGAGGGAGTTCCCATAATGTTTAAATATGGCATAAAGAAGTTTTTATTGGGAACGACATGGGCACCTTTAAGATATGAATATGGGATATTTCCTATGATAATAGGAACAATTCTTACTACTTTAGGGGCGTTAATATTAGGGGTTCCTATAGGAGTAGGATGTGCTGTATATTTAGCTGAGATCGCTAATGAAAAATTTGCGAAGATAGTAAAGCCCGCAATTGAATTATTGGCCGGAATACCATCAGTAATATATGGACTATATGGACTTACTGTAATCGTTCCTTTTATTAAAAAGGTATTTAATAATCAAGGATTTAGTATTTTAGCGGGAAGTATAATACTTGCCATAATGATATTGCCTACAATAGTAAATATTTCTGAATCCGCCATAAAAGCTGTGCCTTCTACATATAAGGAAGGTTCCCTTGGTTTGGGTTCTTCTCATTGGCAAGCCATATATCGCGTAATAGTTCCATCTGCGAAATCAGGAATTACCGCTTCCGTTGTATTGGGAATGAGTAGGGCTATTGGGGAAACTATGGCGATTATTATGGTACTTGGAAATACCGCTATTATTCCTCAAAGTATATTATCTCCTGCAAGAACTCTTACAGGAAATATAGGAATCGAAATGGGATATGCATCTGCAGAACATCAAAAAGCTTTATTTGCCACAGGTGTTGTATTGTTTATATTTATAATGATATTAAATATTATAGCGAATATGATATATAATAGGGCAGGTGAAAACAAATGAAAGATGATATGGAACATAAAAATTCTATTGCATCTACGAAAAGAGCGGAAAAATTTGCATTTGGTATAATAAAATTTTGTGGTATAATAACTATCATAATTTTAGTTGCAATAATAGGTAAAATTCTTATTAATGGTATACCTCATTTATCGTGGGATTTTCTAACAAAAGAGCCTGAAAATATGGGGAGAGAAGGAGGAATTTTTTCCGTTATTATAACTACAATATATCTCACGTTGTTTTCTATCATAATAGCCGGACCTATAGGAGTCTGTGCGGCTATATTTTTAACCGAATATGCAAAGGAGGGAATTATATTAAAAACCATCAGATTTGGAACAGAATCGTTAGCAGGGGTTCCTTCAATAATATTTGGCTTGTTTGGATATGTATTCTTTGTAGTGGCTCTTAATTTAAAATATTCCATAGTATCCGGAGGACTTACTCTTACTTTAATGATAATTCCTACTATAATCAGAACTTCCGAAGAAGCTATCAAAGCAGTTCCCGTATCATACAGGGAAGGAAGTTTGGCTTTAGGAGCTACTAAGTGGCAGACAATATATAAAGTTGTAATTCCTGCGGCTATGCCCGGGATAATGACGGGAATAATATTGGGAATCGGCAGAGTAATAGGAGAAACGGCAGCGGTTATATTTACAGCAGGAAGTTCTCTTGGGCTTCCGGAATCCATATGGAGGCCGGGAAGGACCATGGCCGTTCATCTTTATATATTAGCATCGGAAGGATTATCGCAAGGGAATACTTATGCGACTGCCACAGTATTAATAATTACCGTTTTGATAATTAATCTTATAGCCAATAAATTAATGAAAAAACTTTCCAAAGCATAGGAGGATAAAAATGATAGAGAATGAAACGAAGAATAAGATAGAAATTAAAAACTTGAATTTATATTACGGAGATTTTCATGCTCTTAAGGATATAAATATAAATATAAAAGAAAAGAGTGTGACAGCCCTTATAGGACCTTCAGGCTGTGGAAAGTCCACATTTTTAAGAACTTTAAATAGGATGAATGATTTAATAGACAGCGTTAGAATAGAAGGTTCCTTAAAATTAGACGGGATAGATATAAACCAGTATGACGTAATTGATTTAAGAAAAAAGGTGGGAATGGTTTTTCAAAATCCTAATCCCTTTCCTATGTCCGTATATGAAAATATAGTTTATGGACCTAAAATACACGGGATAAAGAATAAGAAAAAATTAAATGAAATCGTAGAAAAAAGTTTAAACAAAGCGGTTCTTTGGGATGAGGTAAAGGACAGACTTAATAAATCAGCTTTAGCTCTTTCCGGAGGACAACAGCAGAGGCTTTGTATAGCAAGAGCATTAGCGGTAGAGCCGGATGTTCTATTGATGGATGAACCTACATCAGCTCTTGACCCTGCATCCACTTTTAAGATAGAAGATTTAATTGGACAATTGAAAAATGATTATACTGTCGTAATAGTTACCCATAATATGCAACAAGCAGGAAGGATTTCTGATGATACGGCCTTTTTCATGCTGGGAGAAATAGTTGAATTCGATTCTACGGAAAATATATTTTTTAATCCTAAAGATAAAAGAACCGAAGATTATATAACAGGAAGGTTCGGATAAAATTGAGATGGAGGTGAAAATTCATGACGAGAAATTATTTAGATAAGGATTTGGCAAATTTACATGATTTGATTCTAAAAATGTGTGAATTGGTAGTAAAATCTTTAAACGATTCTATTAAGTCATTAAGAAACCAGGATACAAAGTTGGCTGAAGAAGTGATAAATTTAGATGATGAAATTGATAGAATGGAAGTAGAAATAGAGACAGCTTGTACGAGACTTATTGCTCTTCAACAGCCGGCAGCTAAGGATCTAAGATTAATTACCGCAACATTTAAAATAATTACCGATTTAGAAAGAGTTGCCGACCATGGTGTTGATATAGCTAAAATTACAAAGAGAATTTATAAAGAAAAATATATTAAAGAATTAATAGATATACCCAGAATGGGAGAAATTGTAACAGGAATGTTGAAAGATAGTATATCTGCATATATGGATGAAGATATGGATAGAGCAAGAGAAATATCAAAAAGAGATGACATAGTAGATGCATTATATTCTCAGATTTTTAGAGAACTGTTGGTATTAATGATGGAAGATACGAAAAAGATTAAACAATCAACTTATTTTCTTCTTATAAGCCAGTATATAGAAAGGGTTGCGGACCATGTCACAAATATTTGTGAAAGCATTATATATATGGTATCGGGAGAACATACGGATTTAAATGAATAGCAGTTGTTCTTAATAAAAAAGGCTTCTATTGAAATATTAATATTAAGAAAGCCTTTTTTATTAAAGAATGTATTAATTGGTGTTGTTTTTCAGCAAATCTCTGATCTCTTCAAGATACTTTTCTGAAGGAGTTAACTTAGGTTCTTTATCATGCTCCTCCTCTTTCTTCTTTTTAAAAAAAGAACCTGTTAATTTAATGAATAAAAATATAGCAAACGAAATAATCAAGAAATCTATTACTGATTGTATGAATTCTCCATATTTTATACTTGCATTGCCTATTGTTAATGATAAAGAAGAAAAATCTATTCCTCCGATTAGTATTCCGACTAAAGGCATAATAATGCTGTCGACCAGAGATGATACTATTTTGCCGAAGGCTCCGCCTATAACTACAGCTACAGCTAAATCCACTACATTTCCTTTTAAAGCAAACTCCTTAAATTCTTTTAACATATTTATTCCTCCCTTTGCAATATTGATATGATCATTAAGTTCATAAATTTTTTATAAATTAAGCTTGTCCGTCATATTCTTTTAAATATATACCCTTTTTATAAGGGAAGTTCAATTTTAATTTTTGTGCCTTTATCTTGTTCGCTTGTTACATTTATAATTCCTTCATGGCTTTCTATTATCCACTTTGCGATGGGAAGTCCAAGACCTGTACCGCCTTTCTCCCTATTTCTTGCCTTATCGGCCCGATAGAATCTGTTGAATATATGAGGAAGATCCTTTTTCGAAATTCCTATCCCCGTATCTTCAATTGTTATAATTGCAGTATAATTCTTTTTCCAAGAGTTTATTTTAATGGTTCCTTTAGGAGGAGTGTATTTTATACTGTTATCTATAAATATCCTTAAGGATTCCTTGATGAGATTCCTATCAGCATTTATAATAAATTCTTCATTCTTTTCCATTGATATTATGTGAGAATTATCAATCATTTTGGTTTCAATTACAGTTTCATCAATGATTTCATTAAACATAAATTTTTCTTTGTGTATTTTTTGAGTGTGTTTATCACTTCTTGCTAAAAACAATAAATTTTCTATTAAGTGTTTCATATTTTCGGATTCGTCCTTAATGGCCTGGATGGATTCATTTAAAATGGCCTTATCATCCTTTCCCCATCTATCAAGAAGATTTATATATCCCTGTATTACGGCAATGGGAGTTCTGAGTTCGTGAGATGCATCGGATACAAACTGATTTTGCCTTTCAACAGATTCCTGGATTCTGTCCAGCATGCTATTGAAAGTTATAGCAAGCTCTTTTAATTCATCCTTAGAACCTTTTACATCAATTCTTTTATCTAAGTCATCTATTGATATTTTTTTAGCCATATCAGTTAAATTATTTATAGGAGAAATAAGTTTTTCACTATTTTTTACGCTTATCATGATAACCATTATAATCCCTGTTATATTGGAAAAGATCAAAATTGTAAAGAGAAAATTACTGTAATTAAGTATTTTTTCATTATTAATATAGTAGTTAAAAACTCCTAAAGTTATCACGTCCGTTATAATTGATATTAGTATGAATATAAATACATAAGTAAAGGCAAGTTTAAATTTAATGGAAAATCTAAGCTTATTGGTGATCTTATCTGTAAATTTAAATATTAAATTGGATATAAACTTTAATATTAACAACAATACGATTATAATTAGTTTAACAAAATTAAATATAAATTTTATTGTTGATATAATTTTTAAAATTATACCGTGTATCTTTTCAAAAGAAGATTTTTGATTATTCATCTTTTAACTGATACCCCACTCCACGTATAGTATAAATAAATTTTTTGTTATATTTGTCATCAATTTTGCTTCTCAGATAACGTACATATACATCAACTATATTAGTATTTCCAACATAGCTGTATCCCCAAACTTTTTCAAGTATATTGTCTCTGGTGAGTACCAATCCTTTGTTTATCATGAGATATTTTAACAAATCAAATTCCTTCTTAGTTAAATCAATAGGATTATTGCTGTAAGTGACAAGATACTTTTCCGTATCCAAAATTAAATTATCAACTTGAATGATGTTTGAATTTGATGGTAGAGCAGCATTTTTTCGTTTGAATATTACTCTGATCCTTGCTAAGAGTTCTTCTATTGCAAAAGGTTTTGTGATATAATCATCAGCTCCGATATCCAAACCCATCACCTTATCCGTTATATCATCTTTGGCAGTTAGGATAATTACAGGAGTTTCAGAAGTTTGTCTTAGCCTTCTTAATATCTCCATCCCATTTAATGAAGGAAGCATAACATCAAGTATAATCAAATCGTAATCTCCATTTATGGCTTTTTCCAGTCCTATTCTTCCATCCTGCTCCATATAAGTTATATATCCTTCATGCTCTAATTCCAACTGAATAAACCTGCTGATTTTTATTTCATCTTCTATAATAAATATCCTTTTTTTTGCCATGTTATTCCTCTCCTTAAAAACAGCTCTTTTTAATATTATAACTTTTTTATAATATTAAAACCATACAAATAAACCTGCTGAATATTTATTCAGCAGGTTTATTTTTTCATTATATTTCTTTAAATTCTTTTATAACTTTATCTGTAGTGGAGCTAACAGTATTACTGAATTTATCAATCTTGTTGTTTATTCCCCATTCTTTATTGTCACTTCTTTCAAGGCGTATCTTATGGTGTGTGATAACAATTAATATTAATACTATTAAGGATACGGGGAAGGTAAAAATTCCTATTAATATTGCTAAAAGAGAAGAAATGTTTAATACTGTTTTTTCATCCTTTAGTACAACGAATTTTATTTTGTTCAGTTTTTGTATGACTTCTTTAATGCCGTTTATAAAAGAAGAATCTCCAATTTTTATGCCATCAGCTTTGATTCTGTTCTGCTCTTCGAGATATGTTAAAGCTTCAACTATATTGCCGTTATTCCTTTCTAATGCATCTTTAGCTTCCTTATAACTTACATTGGCTCTCTTTCTTAATATGTCAATTTGTTCAAGAGTAATATTCACGCTAATCCCTCCAATCAATTATTTTTTCCTTTATATATAGGATAATATAGTAAAGTTAGAGGAATATTAGTGAAACATTAAAATTTCATTAGAATTTAAAAAATTATATAAAAGATTAATATTCTAATTTTATATTGAAATTTATAGCTAATTGTAAATATAATTAAAGATAAAGGAAGAAAACGATTTATGAATTTATATTCCTAAGGAGAGAAGATAAACATGAATTTGATATATTGTAAGATGTTTGGCACCCCTGTTATTATGAATAATAACAAAAAAATTTTTTTTCCGTATAAAAAAGCTGAGGCCTTATTTTATTATATGGTTTTAAAGAAACAGGTAAGCAGAGATGAACTGGCAGGTCTTTTTTGGGCAGATAAAGATGAAAGTATTGCAAAAAAAAATTTGAGAAATGCCATATATGAGGTTAAAAAATCTTTCAATGAAGAAGTGTTTATATCTCCGATAAATTCTATAGTAATGCTAAATCCCGAAATAAACATAAAATCAGACGTAGACATTTTTTTAAAGGATCATGAGAAAAGTATTGAAGTATATACGGGAGAATTTCTTCAAGGATTTTTTATTAAAGATGCCGAGGGATTTGAAAAATGGTTAGACAAACTTAAAGAGGATTTTAGAGAACAGTATATAACAAAAATATATGAAAGAATAGAAGAAGATGAAAAGAAATCATATTTTAAGGACATTGGAAAATATGCTAAGCTTATAATAGCTGCAGACGAATTTGATGAAAAAGCTTATGGAATATTGATGAATTACTATAAAAATACAGAAAATTATGGGAAAGCCGTAAATGTATACAATAACCTTTCTCAATTGTTGAAAAAGGAATTGGGAATAACGCCTGACTGGCATACCGAAGAAATTTTCAAGGAGATAATGAAGATAATAAATAAACGTAAAAAACCGGAAAGTATGACTTCGAAAGAGTTTTTCTATGGAAGGAATAATGAACTCAAGATACTGAAAAATAACTATGAGAATTTTACACTCGGAAACAATGGAAAATCAGTAATTATTGTTGGAGAAGCTGGAATAGGCAAGACTGGACTTAAAGATAAATTTATTAAAGGTATCAATGAGAAGGAAGTTTATATATTTGAAGCTGATTGCTATCAGGTAGAAAAAGAATATCTTTTAAAACCATGGGACATCATTCTTTCGGAAATATCTGATGTACTTGAGGATGAGAAAATAAATATCCCACAAATATGGGAAGATATTATTTCAAGAGTATTTCCTCAATTTCATAAAAAAGAGAAAGATAATGATAATGATATCAAATATATAGAGAGCATTGGAAATGTTAAATATGAAATAATATCGGATATTTTGATATATATATTAAAAAGGATTATTGAGAAAAAAAAGGTTGTTTTTATATTTGAAGATATTCAGTGGATGGATAATGAAAGCTTGTCTCTTTTAACAAGCGTGATTCTTCACCAGCAAAAAAATGATGTTATATTTATTGTCACTTGCAGAAATGAATATGATAGTGATGTAGATAAATTTGTGACTATTATGGATAGTTATAATAAATTAATAACTATAAATTTACCGAGATTTACAGAAGAAGAAGTAAAAATGTTTGTAAAAACTCTCTTCCCGGATATTCATATATCGGATAAAACGCTTCGGAAGATATATTCTGAAACAGAAGGAAATACATTTTTTTTGACGGAATATTTAAATATAATAAAATCCAATGGAGACACCAATATAATGTCTATAAAAATGAAGGATATACTCAAAAGCAGATTCTTGTATATATCGGAAGAAGGAAAAAAGATATTGAATATTGCATCCATTTTTTTCGATGGCGTTCCTTTGGAAATACTGAAAAATTTGACGGGAAAAGAGGATTTGGAACTTATAGATATAATTGAAGAATTAGAAAATAAATTTATACTAAAAGAACTTAAAATTGACGGTGAAATCAATTTTAAATTTACTCATCAGAAGTTGAGAGAATTTGTTTATATGAATCAATCTGAGGGAAGAAAAAGAATTTTACATAATAAGATAGGAGATTTACTGGAAAAAAATTTATCAAGCGACAAAGCGGATATAAATGAATACCATAAACTCATGTACCATTATTTCAATGGCAGCAATAAAATAAAATATCTGAATTATAAGATAAAAAGTCTAAACTATTATTTAAATTTCAGCCATGAATTGTTTCCTATAATTATTGATTCAAATAATGATATATATAAACATGCATATTTTAGCAGGGAACAGACAATTAAATATCTAAAGAATATAGAAGAATTGCTAAAAGAAATAAAAGGGAAAGGAAAACCTAATAATGAAATATTAAAATTGGAGATAGCTTTTTTTCATATAAAAGGCAGGTATTTGATTAGGGACGGAAATTATGAACAAGGTACAGAGTATATAAAAAGAATGATTAAAGAATCCTTAGACATTGAAGACAGAGATCATGCACTTGAAGGTTATAAACAAATGATATATTTTTGTATACAGACTAATGAGACGGAAGCTATGGTGAAGTATGTGGAACAGGGGTTGGATATAGCAATGGAGTGTAATTACCATAAGGAAATAGGAATATTGTTAAGGCTTAAAGGGCTGTATAGGATAATGTGCGGAGAATATAAGGAGGCGGAAGAATTACTAAATAAATCTATAAATACATTTAATATAACTGAGCAGATAGCAAGTAAATATTCATTAAGCATTGCAGCATCCTATAATTATATAGGAGAAATAAGAAGACTTAATATGAAATTTGATGAGGCGCTAAACTACTATGACAAAGCTATAGCTATGTGTGAGAACAAAAATTCGCTGACGAGTTTAGCCATATTCAATATAAATGCAGGTCAAGCGGCATTTGAGATGGGCGATTATAAAAAATCAAAGAAATATTTTGAAAAAGCTTATGAACTGTATAATCAATTTGATTCTGTATGGAGAAAAGCTATATTAGGGGCTTTTATGGCTTTAATAAATATAAAAGAAAATGATTATTATAAAGCATTGGAATGTTTAAGGAATGCCGATATTTATTCTCAAAGGATGAAAAATCCTCATGAAATGGGAATTGTATACCGGGTAAAGGCAGAAGTAAGAATAGCAATGGAACATAACGAAAAATTATATAATGTATTCATTCAATATTTAGACAGAAATGCAAACTATTATTGTGAAGAAGGAATGAAATATCTTAAAATTGCAAGAGAAAATTATGAAATAGAAGTGATAAATACTTTGAGAGATGGAAGGCAATAGGATTTTCTATAGGTTATAAAATGGGCCATATCCCATAGCTACAGCTATCATCAGGGAAATAACTGCTATTAAATTCCGTTAATAATAAAGATTGCACCTACTTAATAAAGTCATAATTATATATTAACTTTTTAGATAAAAATTATTTTATTGCTTTCGCATTTAATTATAAAATATTGTATAATGTTAATTGGATAATTAAGTAAGGGAGAAGAAAAATGGATATTTATGATGTTCTGAAAACTTATTTTGGATATGATAAATTTAAAAAGGGACAAGAAAGATTAATTAGAGGAATACTTAAAGGAGAAGATGTGCTGGGAATAATGCCTACGGGAGGAGGAAAATCTCTGTGCTATCAGTTGCCGGCGGTTATTCTTCAAGGTGTTACTATAGTGATTTCTCCTCTGATATCGTTGATGAAAGATCAGGTGGATTCTCTAAATGAGATGGGAATAAAAGCTACATTTATTAATAGTTCCCTTGACCATAAAGAATTTATTGAGAGATTATACGATGTGAAAGCAGGAAAATATAAAATATTATATATTGCTCCGGAGCGTTTAAATACAAAAATTTTTATCAATTTGACCGAAAGCATAAATATTTCTTTTATTGCAGTAGATGAAGCTCATTGTATAAGTCAGTGGGGACATGATTTCAGGCCGAGCTATCTCCAAATTCCACAATTTATAAAATCGTTGAAATATCGACCTCCTGTTGGAGCTTTTACAGCTACGGCCACAAAAGAAATAGTAGGAGAGATAAAAGAATTAATAGGATTAAGTGATCCTATAGAATCCATAACGGGATTTGACAGACCTAATTTGTTTTATCAGGTAGTTAAAGTTAATGATAAGTTTTCCTATGTTTTAAATTATTTAAAGAACAACTATGAAGAAGATTCAGGAATAATATATTGTGCTACCAGAAAAACCGTGGAATCCCTGTTTAAAAAACTTACGGAAAGAGGAATCTCCGCTGTCCAGTATCATGGCGGAATGAATTCGGAAGAGAGGCAGGAAAATCAGGACAGTTTTATATTTAACAGATCTCGGATAATAATTGCAACAAATGCTTTTGGGATGGGGATAGATAAACCGGATGTAAGATTTGTAATTCATTATAATATGCCTAAAAATATGGAGGCATATTATCAGGAAGCAGGCAGAGCGGGAAGAGACGGACAAAAAAGTGATTGCATACTTCTTTATTCTCCTGGGGATATTGTTAAACAAAAATTTATTATTCAAAATAGTAATTTTTCTTTGGAGAGAGAAACTGTGATGTATGAAAATCTTCAATATCTCGTAGATTATTGCAATACTGATGAGTGTTTGAGAAATTTTATATTATCTTATTTCGGAGAAACTCCGGAAAAGAAAAATTGTAACAATTGCGGTAATTGTTTGGACAAGTCCGAGATGATTGACGTAACCATAGAAGCTCAAAAGATTTTATCATGTATATATAGAACCCATGGAAGATTCGGGCTGGGTACTATAATACAAGTATTAAGAGGTTCAAAAAATAAGAAAATATTGGAGCTTGGCCTTGATAAAGTATCCACCTATGGAATAATGGCAGACTATAGTGAATGGGCAGTAAGAGAAATTGCCATGACATTAACGTCAAAAGGATATATAGAAATTACCGCAGATAAATTTCCCATATTGAAATTTACAACAAGATCAAAGGAAATCTTGACAGGTAAGGTTAAAGTTTATCATAAAAGATATTTAATAGAGAAAAAGATGGAAATAGAAAAGCCTGTGAAAAAAATAGGCATAGAAAAATTTGACGAGAATTTATTTATAAAATTAAAGGAATTAAGATACAAAATATCTCAAAAGAAAAGTCTTCCTCCATTTATGATATTTCACGATTCCACTTTGCGAGAAATGGCTTCCTATCTTCCTAAAAATAGAGAAGAACTTTTGACAATAAGCGGGGTCGGAATTAAAAAATATGAAAGTTACGGAGAAGACTTTATATCAGTAATTAAAAAATATTGTGAGGAAAATGAGATTGAATTAAAACCGTCAAAGGCTGCGGCTTCTGTGGAAGATGAAAAATACAACAGATATAAAATTACATACGATTGTTATCTGAAAGGTCTTTCTTTAGAAGAAATTGCAAAAATAAGAAATTTTACGGTTAATACTATAATCGAACATCTTAAAAAATGTGAAGGGAATGGTTTAGAAGTAGATTGGTCAAGATTTATTGACGATTCCCTTAAGGAAAAAAGAGTATTAGACGCTATAAGAAAATTGGGATTAAAAAGATTAAAGCCGATTAAAGAATCTTTACCGAAAGACATTACCTACGAGGATATTAAAATCATAATGGCAAAAAACCAGTTGGAAATACAATAATGTTTTACTGATTATTGCAATTAATTTGGGAAGGAAGGTTTATTTCTATTAATCTTTTTAAATTTTTTTCAAACTGAATATCCCATTGAGAAGTTCTTTTTTTGAATTTAGTATAATACCTGTGATTTTTTCGGAGTTCTTTATTTATATATCTTTGCTCTAATAATTGTTCAATATTCTTTGAATTTATAATAAGACCGTTTTGATTTATACAAAAAGCGTTTTTGGCAAGGGCTAAGGCAGCAAGGCCATAATCCTGAGTAACAATGATATCCCCGCTTTTGGCCTTATTGGCGATATAAAAATCAGCACTATCCGGAGATTTGTCTACAGTAACTATAGAAGCATACTCATCATATATTTCATGGCAATAGTTTTTAACTACAATTACATCCAAGTTATAAGATTTACCTATTTCAATTGCCAAATGAACAACGGGACATCCGTCGCTGTCAATAAGTATTTTCATAATTTATCACCCTTTAATATTATAACACAGATATTCAAATTATATGAATAAGGGTGAAGGTATTGAGAAAATTAAAATTTCCTTAATATATATTTGACATTATTGTAAAATAAAATTGTAGCGAATAACAATACGATTAAAAGTTACAAAATTTCGTCTAATCACTCAGTCAAAAGGCATTAAATGGGTTATATCTGTAGTATTACATTTTTGAGGGAATTGAAATCCTGTGATTGAGTGGGAATACAAAAAGTATTTAAAGATAATAGAGGGAGGAAGTATGAATGTCAAATAAAACGAGAATAGAAGATTATGATATTAAAATAGGGAAAATGGTTAAAGGAAGATTGAATAAAATAACGGATGTGGAAGGTGTAAAAGTAGGGCATTGTACAATAGATACTCAGGAAGACAAAACGGGAGTTACGGTTATATTGCCTCATGGAGAAAATATATTTAAAAATAAGTTGATTGCTGCAGCTCATGTTTTTAACGGTTTCGGAAAGACTACAGGCCTTATTCAGATTGATGAACTGGGGACATTGGAAACGCCTATAGCATTGACAAACACATTAAATGTAGGAATTGTTTATGACAGTATTGTGGAATATGTGATAAATGAATGTGAAAAGGATAATATAAAAGCAGAGTCAATAAATCCTATAATATGTGAATGTAATGACTCCGGATTAAGTAATATCAAAAATAGGGCTGTAAGGAAAGAACATGTACTTAAGGCAATAGAATCTGCCTGTGAAGATTTTGAAGAAGGAGATGTGGGAGCGGGAAAAGGGACGAGCTGTCACCAGTTGAAGGGAGGAATAGGTTCTGCATCCAGAATCATAGATTTAAGCGGGGGAAAATATACTGTGGGAGTATTGGTACAGTCAAATTACGGACTTCTTAATGATTTTACTATAAATGGTAATAATGTTGGAAAGAAAATATTGCACAAAATGAAAGTGGAGGAGAAAAAAGATAAAGGTTCGATAATAATGATTGTAGCTACCGACTTGCCTGTATCCAGCCGGCAATTAAAAAGGATATGCAAAAGGACAAGTATAGGATTAGCAAAATTGGGATCTTATATGGGAAATGGCAGCGGAGAAATTGTCATTGGATTCTCAACGGCAAATATTATAAATAGTGATGAAAGAGATGATATATTTAATATAAAGATGATAAAAGAAGGTAAAATTGATTTGGCCTTTAGAGCGGCAGCGGAAGCATGTGAAGAAGCGGTATTGAATTCCATGATTACTGCCCATAGTGTAAGAGGATATAAAGGTAATATAAGGAGAAGTTTAAAGGAATTTGATGAATATTTATAATTATATTTATTTGGCTAACCTATAAACTTTATAAGTTAGCCAAATTTTTAGATATATTTTTCCATATTCCATATATCCGTTACCCAGTCTTCAAAGAATTCTTTTTCATGGCAAACTAAAAGTATAGTTCCTCCATAATTGATTAAAGCTTCCTTCAGAGCATTTTTGGCATCTGCATCAAGATGATTGGTAGGTTCATCTAATAAGAGCCAATTACTGGGAATCATCATTGATCTGCACAGTCTTACCTTTGATTGTTCTCCACCGCTTAAAGATGAAATTTTTTGCAGAATATGTTCCTGTCTTAAACCGCATTGAGCCAAGACTCCTCTTATTTCTTGCTGTTTTTTTTGAGGGAAGTCCTTCCATATTTCTTCTAAAGGAGTATAGTTCGTGGACTTTGTTTCCTGTTCAAAGTATACGGGGTAAAGATAGTTTCCCATATCTATTTTTCCTGTTAGGGGAGGGATTATTCCCATGATTGTTTTTAGTAAAGTTGATTTTCCGATACCGTTACATCCTACAACAGCAATTTTGTTTCCTCTCATTATCTTGAGATTTAGATTTTTAATAATAGGATAGTAATATCCTATGTTCATGTTAGTACATCTAAAGACCAATTCTCCGGAATTTCTTGCTTCCTGAAAGTTGAAATGGGGTTTTGAAATTTTCAAAGGTTTTTCTATCTTCTCCATCTTTTCCAACTGTTTTCTTCTGCTTTGGGCTCTTTTAGTAGTGGATGCTCTGACAATATTTTTGTTTATGAATTCCTCCATCTTATTTATTTCTTTTTGTTGTCTGTTATACATGTCTGTATATCTTTTGGTTTCTTCATCTTTCAGCATTAGAAATTTTTTATAATTTCCAGGGTATCTTTTTAAATATCCAAATTCAATATTAAATATTACATTTGTTATATTGTTGAGAAAAATCGTATCGTGAGATATGACTATGAAGCTGTTAGGATAATTGTTGAGATGATCTGCAAGCCAATCTATATGTTCTTTATCGAGATAGTTAGTAGGTTCATCCAACAGAAGAAGGTCAGGATTCATTAAAAGAAGCTTTGCGAGCTTTAGTTTTGTTCTCTGGCCTCCGCTCAATTTATCCACGGAAGTATCCATCCCTAATTGATACAGTCCCAGGCCTCTTGCCACATTTTCTATTAAGCTGTCTATTTTATAAAAATCGCTTCTGTCAAGCCTGTCTTGGAACTTTCCATATTCATTAAGTAGTTTTTTCATTTTCTCTGAATCTGAATTTGTACAAGACATACTATCTGAAATTTTTATCATTTTTCTTTCAATAAGATATAATTTATCAAAAGCAGATTTCAGCCAATCTTTGATACTATATTCCTTGTTGAATTCAGAATGTTGATCAAGATATCCGATATTTATAGATGACGATTTATAAACGGACCCTTCGTCCGGAACCAAATTTCCCATTAAAATATTAAAGAATGTGGTCTTTCCTGCACCGTTAATTCCGACTAACCCTGCGTGTTCTCCCTTTTGAAGAGCGAAAGATATGTTTTTTAATACCGGTTTATCTCCAAAAGAAAAACTTAAATTTTCAACATTTAAAACACTCATATAAATTCCCTCCTAAATAAAAAAGGAAAGAGAATATTAATATTCTCTTTCCTTAAAGTCATAGTTTTATATTGTCATAAATTGAAACATCATATTAAGAAAGCTTTTTTTGAAACCCAAGTAATGTCAGACATTAGGGCAAATTAAGACTTCCCTTTAAGTTATAAAAAAGAGTTTTAATATATCTCGTGAATTCTTATTAAATTTGTTTGCTTAAAAAAGGGCAGACTTCTCCCTTGGTTTAAGCTAAACAATTTAAAAGAATTCCACACTGATACACTAAACTCTCATCTCCTTTAAAATCAATTATTTATATTATTATACAATATCGCTCAAAAGATGTAAAGGATTTTTAAATATAAACTTTTGGCGCTTTTCATTAAAAATTTAGTAAAACGGGTTAAGTTAATTGTGAGATATCCGATATATAAATAGAAACTTAATTAAAGGATAAAATCCAATTTTGGATTTTGTGAAAGTGAAATTTTAATGAGGCATACTACAGCAATAATATGTATGATACGTTTTTCTATAGCAGGATACTGAAGAACAGTCATGGATACATAAGAGTAGGGTAAGCCAATTGAGAAGGAGGTTTTATATTGTCAAGATCAAAATCGACATGGATCGGATTAATAATTGGTGTAGGATGTATAGCTATTTCAATTATGGCATCAGGTGATATTAGAACATTTTTAAACTTGCCTTCGTTTTGTATTACAATAGGTGGTACGGTGGGAGCTGTTGTTTTATCATTTCCAGTGGACAGGCTAAAAACCCTTAGGCCGGTTATGAAGAAAGCATTTATCAATGAAAAATTTGATGTAGAAAAAGACATTGACACCATAGTAAGCCTTGCTGAAATTACAAGGAAGGAAGGATTTCTTGCCCTTGAAGATACGGTTGATGAAATTACCGATGATAAATTTTTAAAGGAAGGTATAATGCTCATAATAGATGGTGCCGATAAGGATCAGCTCATGGAATCCTTACAAACGGAGATTTATTTTATGAAGCAGAGACATAAGAAAGGGTGGGAAATGCTGGACATGATAGGAAGTGAAGTAACATCTCTTGGCCTTGTAGGGACGTATGTCGGCCTTATTCCTATGCTCATAAATTTAGAGGACCCAACTAAATTAGGGCCTTTAATGGCTATTGAATTGGTCACATCTTTTTATGGAGCTTTTCTTGCTTATGTTATTTTTTTGCCTATGTCTAAAAGGTTAAAGGTTATGAATGCAAACGAGGTAACAAGGAAAGAGTTGTTTATTGAAGGCCTTATGGCTATTGAAGAAAGTCAGAACCCGAAGGTAATCAGAGAAAGGCTTACTTTCTATATGATGTCAAAGGGTGGAAAGGATTTGAGAAGTCAACAAGAAGATAAGTTTAAGATAAAGGAGGTGGCTTAGCCAATTATGAAAATGAGTGGAAGATATGATGATTCTGATGATGATTCTGATGACGAGTCACCAGGTTGGTTAACTTCCTATAGTGATATGATGACTGATTTACTTGCAATATTCGTAATTTTATTTTCATTTGCCATAGCAGATAGAGTAGTAACCTCCAAGGCAGCAGCAAACAGGCCTGCGACTGCTTCAGCTCAAGAGCAGACTGTGGCGACACAGCAGAAGTTTGATAGTTTTGTTGAAGATATAAATTCTTATATTAAGGAGTCTGAGTTTTCTACACAAATAAGTGTTATTGACGAAGGGGAAGGTGTGGTTTTGATACGTATGAGGGATTCTGCTCTTTTTGATTCCGGACAGGCTACTATTGACCCGAAGGCTGAGAAAATACTTAACAATATTTCCAATATACTGGAAAATTATAAAGATTCTATTAATATGGTCCGGATAGAAGGACATACGGATAACCGTCCCATACACAATGAACAGTTCAACAGCAACTGGGAGTTATCTACGAGTCGGGCTGTTAATATTCTTAAACGACTTTTAGAGGTATCTTCGCTTGGAGCGGATAAATTTTCTGCAGTTGGTTATAGTGAATTTCACCCAATTGCCGATAACAATACTGCAATGGGGAGGGCTTTAAACAGGCGTGTGGACTTTATCATCGAGACGAAATGAAATTTACTTTTTATTTAAATAATAGACTGCAAATACAAATTTTAAAGAAACTCAAGCTCATTTTTTATTATAACTAAAAAATAACAGTATAAATTAGTACTGTTATTTTTTTACTGTTATAATAAAAAAATTGGTTAATAACGGAGTTAAAAGTGTTAAATTACTCAACGCTGTTATACCTGTTTGCAATTATTCTTGCTGCCACAGGGAAACAAAAATATTGTGCCGGTGGTTTGAAGTTTAGAGTATTAAAATTTATTTGCCATAATAAACAAAATATTTCCCAGGAAATTAAATGTTCATCTTTTCTAAATATTCGTCATATGTCATATTTTTATCGACAAATCTTTCAGGAGTAATTTCCATTATCCTGTTTGCTATAGTTTGTATAAATTGATGATCATGAGAAGTAAATATCATATTACTTTTATAATCCTTTAATCCATTGTTTAATGCGGTAATTGATTCCAAATCGAGGTGATTGGTGGGTTGATCCAGTATGAGAAAATTGGCGTTTTTAAGCATCATTCTCGAAAGCATACATCTTACTCTTTCTCCGCCTGACAGAACTTTTGCCTTTTTCAAAGCTTCATCGCCGGAAAACAACATCCTTCCCAGAAAACCTCTCAAATAGTTTTCGGACTTTTCTTCCGAGAACTGTCTCATCCAATCTATAAGATTCAAATCCACATCATTAAAAAATTTGGAATTATCATTTGGGAAATAGGACCTGCTAATAGTAATTCCCCACTTATAGCTTCCACTGTCCGGCTCCATTTTACCTGCCAATATTTTAAGTAATGTGGAATTTGCAACATCATTTTCCCCTACAAGGGCAATCTTATCTCCCTTGACAACTCTGAAGCTGATATTTTTTAAAATTTCAACACCATTTATACTTTTAGATAATCCTTCTACGGAGAGTATTTCATTTCCTACTTCCCTATCTATTTGAAACGAAATAAAAGGATATCTTCTGTTTGAAGGTTGTATTTCGTCTATAGTTAGTTTTTCCAACAATTTTTTACGGGAAGTAGCCTGCCTTGATTTAGAAGCATTAGCACTGAATCTTGCGATAAATTCTTGAAGTTCCTTAGCTTTTTCCTCTTTTTTCTTATTTTGATCCTTCATCATTTGAAGGGCCAACTGGCTGGATTCGTACCAGAAATCATAATTACCGGCATATAATTTAATTTTTCCATAATCAATATCCGCCATATAGGTACAGACTTCGTTTAAGAAATGTCTATCATGAGATACAACGATTACGGTACCTTTAAAATCGATAATAAAATTTTGCAGCCATGTAATAGATTTAATGTCGAGATAATTTGTCGGTTCATCCAAAATAAGTATTCCGGGTTTTCCAAACAAAGCTTGGGCTAAAAGCACTCTCATTTTTTCATTACCTGATAGCTCGGATATCTTTTTACTATGCAATTCTATATCTATTCCTAATCCTTGAAGGAGAGATGAAGCTTCCGATTCAGCCGTCCACCCGTCCAGTTCTGTAAATTCCGCTTCCAATTCAGCCGCTTTTATGCCATCTTCATCGTTAAAATTCGGTTTTGCGTATATTATGTCTTTTTCCTTCATTATCTCATAAAGCCTTGCGTTTCCCATTATTACCGTATCCAATACATTGAAATTTTCGTATTGAAAATGATCCTGCCTCAAGACAGACATACGGGTATTCGGAGAAATACTTACTTCTCCTGTATTGGGTTCTATTTCTCCGGATAATATTTTTAAGAAAGTACTCTTTCCGGCACCGTTGGCTCCGATTACACCATAGCAATTGCCGGGAGTAAACTTTAAATTTACATCTTCAAAAAGTTTTTGATCTTTATATCTTAAACTTACATTATTAACAGTTATCATAATACTTACCTTTCCTTTCGATATTTAAAAACCATTTAGTTATTATACCATAAATTTATTGTGTTTTCATTAAATTATTGTTTATTTTAAGCCGGAAAGCTTTTTCTTTTATTGCATTTATTAATGAGATATGTATATAATGTTATTAATTATAAATGCTTTTTAAATAAATCTAAAAGGAGAAATCATAAATTATGAAAAAAGTTAAAAATGTAATTTTATTGATTTCTTTAATAATCGGATTATATGTATTGATAATTATACCAAAAACAAAAACCGTTTATGAGCCAATCAATCCTTATACTGAACCATCTTCTGAAACAGAATATATTGAAGATCCTGTTGAAGAAGAAAATTTTAAAGATAACTTAATACCTAATTTTAGCGGTTCTGCATATGTGATATTACTTAGATGATAATTTTTTCAATAAATATAATATACAGATTTTGTATAAAGTTTGTATACTATGCGCCTGACAGTAACAGGTTTGTTCCGAAGAAAACCAGATTTCGTGAAAAAGATGAAGATTATATTGAATTTGATCTATAAAATTTAACATTTGTGGAGAGGATGATTTATATGGATTTCATTGAACTTGCAAAAAAGCGTTATTCCACGCGAAATTTTAATAACAAAAAAGTGGAACAGGTAAAACTTGAAAAGATTTTGGAAGCCGGCAGGGTAGCTCCCACTGCTGCCAATCTGCAGCCTCAAAGGATATTGGTCATTAAAACGGAAGCAGGATTAGAAAAGCTTAAAAAAGCCGGAAATGTATACGGAGCACAGCTTGCTTTTGTGGTTTGTGCCGATCATTCTTTTAGCTGGAAGAGAGCTTTTGATGGAAAGGATACAGCAGAAATTGATGCTTCAATTGTCGCAACTCATATGATTCTGGAAGCCACTGATCTTGGGCTTAATTCTATATGGGTAGGTTATTTCAAACCGGATGTAATTAAGGCAGAGTTTGCACTTCCTGAAGGAGTTGAGCCTATAAACATATTGGGCATTGGATATTCCGATGAAGAGAGAAAATCTCCTGACAGACACAATACAGAACGCAAACCCCTTACAGAAACAGTACGTTATGAAACATTTTGACTATTTACCTCTATTTGCATGCAGTAAAGCATATAGAGGTTTTTTATAACCCATAGGGAAATTATGATTGCCTAATGTAAAATTTTCATAAGGCAGGTTTTAAAAATGGTTTCTTTAATGGATTAATGCTTAGATAGAAGTCTTTTTTAACTATTATTTACCTGAATTTATAGAGCATAAAGTTATTGCGGTGGAAACTGAGAATACCTTCATCGCGCAGTTTACACAGTTCATTTGACATAGCACTCCTGTCAACACAAAGATAATCGGCAAGTTCCTGTCGGTTAAATGGAATTGTAAATTCATTATTGCCCTTTATAGCTGCTTGTTCTGAGAGATAGGACAACAGCTTTTCTTTTGTAGTTCGCTTGGACAGGTGCTCGATTTTTCCGCTCAGCATAATATTCTTATCTGCTAAAATTGCCATCATATTTTTAATCAATTTAGCATGGAAAACACAAGCAGAAGAACATGTAGTGATAATCCGATGGTAATCGACAAACAGGATGACACTTTCTGATATGGAAGATACAGTAATCGGGAGTGTTTTTATATTGGAACAGACAAAGGCCTCCGCAAAAAGATTGCCCTTCTCAAATCGAGCTAAAATTGTACGATTTCCTGATATGTCTTCCCGCATTATTTGTACACATCCTGACAGTACAATTCCGACCTCGGTAACCGATTGACCTGCCATCAGTATGATTTCATTTTTTTTGTAGCTTTTCTTATGGGCATTTAAGCATTTGAGCATTGTGTTTATTTCCACTTCATTTATATCCTTAAAAAGAGGAACGATTTTTAAAACTTTTAAATATTCTTTCATATTTTCTCCTTTTACGTTGTAAAAACAACAGATTTAATGATTTTATTATAATATAATGAAATCGAAAAATCAAGGAAAGAGAAAGGATGAAACGGTTATGATTCGTAAAATTATAAAAATTGATGAAACGAAATGTAATGGCTGTGGAATGTGTGCTGATGCTTGTAATGAAGGAGCTATTGCAATTATAAATGGTAAAGCGAAACTTATCCGTGATGATTACTGCGACGGATTGGGAAATTGTCTACCCGTTTGTCCGACTGGGGCTATATCCTTTGAAGAGCGGGAAGCTTTGGCATATAACGAAGAAGCGGTTAATCACCGCATTGGAGGCTGTCCCGGCAGTATGGCAAAGGCAATCCAGCCAAAGCCTGAATCTGTCGATAATTTTGAAGCCGTACAAAGCAAACTTATGCAGTGGCCTGTACAAATTAAATTGGTTCCGGTAAATGCACCTTATTTTAATAATGCGAACTTGCTTATAGCTGCGGACTGTACTGCATTTGCCTATGGTGATTTTCACCGTAAGTTTATTAAGAATCACATTACTTTAATTGGATGTCCCAAGTTAGACGAAGGCGATTATGCTGAAAAGTTAACAGAAATATTTAAGAATAACAATATAAAAAGTGTTAAGGTAGTTCGTATGCAGGTACCATGTTGTGGCGGTATCGAAAATGCGGTAAAGAAAGCACTTATTAACAGTAAAAAAATGATTCCGTGGCAGGTTGTAATTATATCTATAGATGGTCAAATTTTAGAAGAATAGGAGGAAGGTTATTATGGAAGAAGTTTTTATTAAAAATATTTTGCATGAAACAGTGTTATCATTGGCAGATCAAGTGCAGGTTCAACCAGGACAAATTGTCAGTAAAACATTGGCACAGAATGAGTACGTAAGTATTACATTATTTGCCTTTGATAAAAACGAGGAAATTAGTACTCATGATTCAGATGGTGATGCTATGGTGACTGTTTTAGAAGGTAACGGCCTATTTGTAGTAGATGGTAAAGAGCATCTGGTAAAAAAAGGGGAGACATTGGTTATGCCTGCCAATAAACCTCACAGAGTTTTTGCTAAGGAAATGTTTAAGATGATGTTGACTGTTATATTTCCGTTTGAAAAAAGTAATCAAAAAAATCAAATAAAAATGGAGGGGTAAATATGTCAAATATGTTTTGTTTTCAATGTGAGCAAACTGCAGGTTGCAAAGGTTGTACCGGAACACAAGGTGTATGCGGCAAAAAAGAGGATACCGCTATTTTACAGGATGAATTAACCGGAGCTCTTATAGGTCTTGCTCGTGTGGCAGATGTTAGTGAACCTACTTCATCCACTCATCGTGCTATGATTGAAGGACTTTTTACTACTGTTACCAATGTAAATTTTGATAATAATGCAGTACAGCGTCAGATTGATGCGGTCCGCCGAGAAAGGAAAAAGCTGACTTCACAGTGTAGTAGTGTTGAGTATGATATGAAAGAATTGTGGAATGAAAGTGAAGATATCCGCTCTCTTAAATCCCTTATTCTCTTTGGGCTTCGAGGAATGGCAGCCTATGCTTTTCATGCATTGGTATTAGGATATACGGACAATGAGGTTAATCAGTTCTTTTACAAAGGATTACGGGCTGTTGGAGATGATTTAGGAATGGATGAATTGTTTCCTATTGTGATGGAGACCGGGAAGGTAAATCTTAAATGTATGGAACTGTTGGATAAAGCCAATACTGAAACATACGGGAATCCGATTCCTACTACTGTTCCATTGAAGATTGAAAAAGGGCCCTTTATTGTAATTTCCGGACATGATCTCCGTGATCTGTATTTATTACTGGAACAGACTAAGGGGAAAGGTATTAATATTTATACTCATGGAGAGATGCTTCCGGCTCATGCTTATCCAAAATTAAAAGCATATTCTCATTTAAAAGGGAATTTTGGTACTGCATGGCAGAATCAGCAGAAGGAATTCGCAAACATCCCTGCTCCTGTACTATTTACTACGAACTGTTTAATGCCTGTAAAGGATAGTTATCGAGACCGTATTTTTACTACTGAAGTAGTAGCTTATCCAAATATGGTTCATATAGGAGAAGATAAAGATTTTACTCCGGTTATAGAGAAAGCGCTGGAGTTAGGAGGATACAAGGAAGATAAGATTATGTTAGGCATTAACGGCGGTACTCAAGTGACTACAGGTTTTGGGCATGGTACAGTGTTATCCGTTGCCGATAAAGTGGTTGATTCAATAAAAAACGGTGATATTAAGCATATTTTTTTAGTCGGAGGATGTGATGGTGCAAAACCCGGACGTAATTATTATACCGAATTTGTTAAGAAGGCACCTAAAGATAGCATTATTTTAACTCTTGCTTGTGGTAAATACCGTTTTAATGATTTGGATTTGGGCAGCATCAACGGATTACCTCGACTAATGGATATGGGGCAGTGCAATGACGCTTATAGTGCTATTCGTGTAGCCGTTGCTTTAGCGGGAGTATTTAAATGTAATGTAAATGACTTACCGTTGACTTTAGTTTTATCCTGGTATGAACAGAAAGCAGTTTGTATCCTATTATCACTTTTATCTCTTGGCATCAAAAATATTTATATTGGGCCGTCACTTCCGGCATTTATATCTCCAGGAGTTCTTGATGTTTTAGTAAATAATTATAGTTTGACACCTGTATCTACGCCGGAAGAAGATTTAAAAGCCATTCTGGGGTAACGAATACTTTTAGAATTACCGAGCGTAAACATTTTTACAAGAAAGCCAGGAGAAATAAGGACTCCTGGCTTTTATTCTAAAAAGAAAGAATTGTGAATTTTTTTCGTCCTTCCTGGGAAAAGTGATTGCCAGAAGTGTGCTTTTAGGTATACACTAAATTAAAATATTACGATTATACCAGGAGGTGGCTCTTAATGCATAATGGCGTCGTAAAACTCGACGGTTGCTCTCTTACTATTGAAGATGTCGTACGAGTTGCAAGGTATAATGCCAAAGTGGAATTAGACGAAGGGGCTCTTGAGGCGGTTGAAAAAGCTTCTGCTCTTGTTGCTGAATGGGCTTCAGGAAACGACGTTATCTATGGGATCAATACCGGTTTTGGCGACTTGGCCACTGTTCCTATTTCGAGAAAAGATCGTCGTCAACTTCAAGAAAACCTTCTGAAAAGTCACGCTTGTGGCATAGGAGAACCCTTTGACGAAGAGACAGTTCGGGCCATTATGCTTCTTCGGATTAACACGTTGATTCGTGGGCACTCTGGCATTCGAGTGAGCACTTTACAACGCCTTACTGATTATCTAAATAGTGGAATTCATCCTGTTATACCTTCTCAAGGATCTGTTGGATCCAGCGGTGATTTGTGCCCTCTTTCACATCTCGCTATAACCCTCTTAGGCTTGGGGGAAGTTTTTCATCAGGGGCGCCGTCAGCCTGTTCGACGAGTTCTTCGTAAACTTGGCATGACACCTCTCTCCCTAGAAGCGAAGGAAGGACTTGCTCTTAATAATGGAACAACTGTCATGACAGCTATTGCTGCTCTTGCTGTATATGATGGGTACAATACGGCTAAAATAGCGGATATTGCGGCATGTGTCTCTCTTGAGGCCCTTCATGGCGTTCCTTATGCTTTTGATGAAAGGACCCACGCTCTTCGTCCATACCATGGTCAGCTGACTGTCGCTTCAAATGTACGCCGAATAGTTTCAGGAAGCCAAATTATAGAGAAATTTAAGAAGAACAGGGTCCAAGATGC
>ENA-UOOK01000200-UOOK01000200.1-fermentation-metagenome-genome-assembly--contig:-NODE-200-length-76158-cov-5.954338_pt1 | contig 76158 bp, 50 predicted proteins | sample MGYA00245777_ERZ724023 | MGnify/ENA primary metagenome ERZ724023 (study PRJEB28704, sample SAMN03018312) | fermentation metagenome | biome: anthropogenic terrestrial biome; feature: soil; material...
ACTCGAACTCGCGACCCCGACCTTGGCAAGGTCGTGCTCTACCAACTGAGCTATTTCCGCAATATTTATTATAAAATCTCTACTCTCATCACTCTTTCAAGAGCCTTTGAAGTTTTGATTACGGCTGCAAATATAAACTCTTTTTTCATTACTACAAATAGAAAATGACAAAAACAGACAAAAATATTCTGCTAAAAGACACTAATGTCCGGTACTATTACTTTTCGTCCCATACGGGAAGTGTATTTAACTTATAAAAAAGTTTCTACCAACATTCCGTCCCTCCTAGACAGCTATATATCGCCAGGATTTAGGTCAAAATACCGTTCAGGATAAGGTAAAGAGGCTAGAGACCTGCAATCTTCTTTATCTCGTTGAGCTGATTCAAAGCCTCCATCGGGGTTAAGTTATTGATATCCAAACCGGCTATTGAATCCCGAATCTGACGTAAAACAGGATCGTCCAGTTGAAAGAAACTAAGCTGAAATCCTTCCCTCTGCTGAGCAAGCTCGCCCACGGGCTTTGTCAGCTTGCCCTTGCTCTGTGCGCCTTCAAGTTCTTTGAGTATATCATCAGCACGTTTAACCACACTTTTAGGCATACCGGCCATGCGTGCCACGTGGATACCAAAGCTGTGATTACTGCCGCCCTCAACTAACTTGCGTAAAAACATCACCTTATTATCAACTTCTTTGACCGAAACATTGAAGTTTTTGCATCGCTTGTAACTCCTGGCCATCTCGTTAAGCTCATGATAGTGGGTGGCAAAAAGCGTTTTAGCCTTTCCCTTATTGTTTTCGTGGATATACTCAACGATGCTCCAGGCTATCGAAATACCGTCGTAGGTGCTTGTGCCGCGCCCAAGCTCATCAAAAAGCACCAAACTGCGATCCGAAAGATTATTCAAAATACTTGCAGCCTCATTCATCTCGACCATAAAGGTTGATTCGCCCTGAGAGATATTATCTGAGGCTCCTACTCTGGTAAATATTTTATCAACCACGCCAATTCGGGCGCTGTCGGCAGGCACAAAGCTACCTATCTGGGCCAGCAGCACAATCAAGGCTGTTTGTCGCAAGAGGGCACTCTTACCGGCCATATTGGGGCCGGTAATAATAATAATTTGTTGCTTTTCCGTATCTAAATAGAGATCATTTGGGATATATGACTCTCCGGGAGTCATCTGCGTTTCAATCACAGGATGGCGGCCGGCCTTTATGTCGAGCACATCACTGTCATCTATAACGGGTCTGACATAGAGGTTCTCACGCGCCAACACCGAAAAGCCTATCAGGCAATCGAGCTTTGCCAGCAAACCGGCGTTGACCTGAATCGCAGGAATAAAGCCCGCCACAGTATTCACAAGCTGCATAAATATCTCAGCCTCAATTGACAAAATACGCTCCTCCGCTCCCAGAATCTTACTTTCGTATTCCTTTAACTCTTCAGTTATGTAGCGCTCGGCACTTACCAGAGTTTGCTTACGAATCCAGTCGGCCGGAACTTTGTCTTTGTGCGTATTGCGGACTTCAATATAATATCCGAACACATTGTTGAAAGCTATCTTTAATGAGGGAATTGACGTACGCTCGCTCTCTTTTTGCTGTAGCCTTGCCAGATAGTCCTTACCCGAAAATGCAATATCGCGCAACTCATCAAGCTCTTCAGACACTCCCCGACGGATCACCATTCCCTTGCCAATCTGGGCAGGCGGCTCCGGCTCTATCTCGCGTTCAATCTTATCGCGAATTGACTGACACTCGTTCAACTGTTCTCCCAACTGATGCAAAACCTCGTTATCAGCAGCCAAACACAGATGCTTGATCGGACCAATATTGTAGAGGGCATGCCTGAGTTGCATCATTTCGCGCGGGCTAAGCCTGCCTGTAGCTATTTTAGAAACCAGTCGTTCTAAATCTCCAACCGGTCGAAGATGCCTTTCCAAATCATCCTTCAAGGAGGGCGACTTGAAAAAATATTCGACCACCGACTGGCGGTCTTTTATGGGTCGCACATCCTTCAGGGGCAATGCTATCCAGCGCTTAAGCATTCTGCTTCCCATAGGAGTGATGGAGCGGTCAACAACATCAATCAGGGAGTGTCCGCCCTCGCTATTGGATTGAAACAGTTCAAGGTTTCTGACAGTAAACTTATCCAACCACACGTATTTCTCCTCTTCAATCCGAGAAAGTCGATTAATATGTGAAATTTGATGGTGCTGAGTAAGATCTAAATACTGCAATATTGCGCCTGAGGCAATTATACCCAGTTTCATTCCATCAACTCCAAAGCCTTTCAGCGATTTGGTTTCAAAATGCTTAAGCAACCTGTCGCCTGCCGAATCGGCAGTAAAAACCCAATCTTCAAGGGGATAACTATAATGTCGCGTTCCAAAGACTTCGTTAAACTGCTTTCGTTTGGCTTTTTCGTAAAGAAGCTCTTTGGGCTTAAAGCCTGACACCAATTTCTCAACATGTTCTAAGCTGCCTTCAGCAGTTAAAAACTCACCGGTGGAAATATCCAGAAAGGCTACTCCCCCCAAATTACCGTCCAGATGAACCGCAGCCAGGAAATTATTCTCGTTATGATTAAGGATATTGTCGTTGATAGAAACCCCCGGTGTCACAAGCTCTGTAACCCCTCGTTTTACAATGGTCTTTGTCATCTTTGGGTCTTCCAACTGGTCGCATACTGCTACTCGTTCTCCTGCCCTCACCAGCTTGGGAAGATAGGTATCGAGCGCATGGTGGGGAAATCCCGCCAACTCTACCGAGCTGGCGGCACCATTTGCCCGCTTGGTAAGTGTAATCCCCAAAATGCCTGAGACCTTTATGGCATCATCTGAAAATGTTTCATAAAAATCACCCACTCTGAAAAGCAGTATCGCGTCAGGATATTTCTTCTTTATCCCAAAATACTGCTTCATAAGGGGAGTTTGTACTATATGGCTTTGTGATGACATAATGAACTCAAATACTGATTGATTTACAAAGATAGTTTATTTAGAAAAAATGCTTAGCTCGAAAGATACTAAGAAATTTACAGCAAAATGCAGCTTAGAGAACTAAGGGATAATTATCCTCGGATTTTATCAGCAAATAATTTGAAAAATGATTAGGGCTTTGTAATTTAGCGCCAAAACTTATAAAAGATAATAACATGAAAAATTTTCTCAAATATCTGGGTATTGTACTAATCTTTGTGGGCGTTCTGCTCCTGGCCATTTACACCTTTCAAAGCCATACAGCAAACACCCTGTTACTAAGCTCTATGCTTTTGTTAATTATTGGTGTTTTGGTTCATATTATTACCAACAAGTATATTGATTAAGCATCTGCGAAGATCTTACAAATTCTAAATACATTACAAAACCCTTGTTAAATAGGATTTAAGCTGAACGATTCATCTTTATGAAAGGTGAATCGTTCGGTTTTTATAATGACTTGTGTGTATTTTTTTCAAAAACCCCGCTGCCAAAAAGCGCGTAATCGTAATATACCGGGTCGTGATGGCGCAGCATCCTTAATTTGGAAGTCAATTCCTCAACTGCCTTCCAGTCATTTTGCTTGCGTTCGAGCAGCCCCAACTCACGGGCTACTCTTCCCACATGTACATCCAAAGGTATCATCAAATCAGCAGGATTAATCTTTTTCCACAGCCCAAAATCAACCCTACCGTCATCTCGCACCATCCACCTCAAAAACATATTTAGCCTCTTTGCAGACGAGCCCTTAACCACGTTTGCCAAATGCTTCCCGGTTCTATCCATCGGACTGAAACTCATAAAAAGTCGCCTGAAACTTTCAAGAGCAGAATAGACACTTCGATCAGTTTCATATCCTTCTGTTATCACCTTTTCCAGGCCTCCGTGATCGATATAAATATTACGCAAGGCACTGATGAAATATTGGCAATCTATCCCGTTAAATGTGCGGTAAACAAACATCGACAGAACCCGAAGCTCGTGGTCTCCGGCAGCTGTAACAAAGCGGTGAGGCTCCATTCCCATCCAGTCCATCAAAAGCCGAGCTTTTTTTAGAATCATGGCTCTCTGTCCCCACGAAATGCTTGCAGTTAAAAACCCGCTTATCTCTATATCTTCCTTCCCGGTAAAAAGGTGAGGTATTGACACCGGATCCTTTTCTATAAACCATTCAGCGTTATAATGCTCCGCTTTGAGCTCAAGAAAATCTCTTAGCTTATTACTTATCAAACCTCTCTATTTAAGTTACAATTAGACCGTCCTTCATGTGAATAGTGCGATCCGACTGAGATGCCAGATGCCGGTCGTGCGTTACTATAACAAAGGTTTGATGAAATCGTTCTCGCAAAGACACAAAAAGAGACATCAGCTCTTCCTGATTCTTCGAGTCAAGATTGCCGGAAGGCTCATCAGCAAACACAACCACCGGATCATTAATCAAGGCGCGGGCTACTGCCACTCTTTGCTTTTCACCCCCGCTCAGCTCCGAGGGTTTATGCTCCAGGCGGTCGGCCAAACCCAAAAAAGTCAGCAGTTCCTTAGCTTTACTGCCTGCATCCTTCTTGTTGACGCCGCCAATTAAGGCAGGCAACATACAGTTTTCAAGTGCCGTAAACTCCGGCAGCAGCTGGTGAAACTGAAACACAAAGCCTATATTTTTATTTCTGAATTGGGCCAGAGAGCTCTCCGAAAGCCTGTGAATGGAGCTTCCCTTTATAAAAACCTCTCCCTTGTCAGGTTTATCCAGCGAACCCAGAATTTGCAAAAGCGTCGTTTTCCCGGCTCCGCTGGCACCAAGAATTGTTACTATCTCACCGGATGCAATTGAAATATCGATGTCTTTAAGAACCTGTAAATCACCGAACGATTTGCTGATATTTTTTCCCTCTACCATTAATATATCTATTTTTCAGATTCGTTATTTATTGTATCATCGGCTTTGTCCTCTTCATCGGTTTCTTTGTCAAGCCCGTAAATGTCTCTTACTGAGCTGTCATCAACCGGCGAAGCAATAGTTGGCGCAGAAGCAGTGGCAGAACTGATTACCTCATCCACTTCCTGCTTAAGATTCCGCCCTCCCTTTTTCAAATCAGACTCCATCTCCGATAAATCCTTACGCAGATCTTTTGTTTGTTCTGAGATCTCTCGCTTAATATCATCGGCTGCCTTTCTGAACTCGCTCAAACCCCGACCCAGTCCTCTGGCTAATTCCGGTATTCGTTTCGACCCAAAAAGCATCAAAATCACCAAAAAGATAATGATGACTTCGCCCATAGACACGCCAAACAGAAAAAGTACCATAACTCAAGCTTTTTACAAATATAAAAAAGCATTAGAGATAAAGGTTGAAAAACAAGCTTTTATTAAGTGCAAAAAGGCTGACCTTTTGGGGACAGCCTTTTCTATTACGACTCAATTCTATTTATTTCTTAGCCTTTTCCGCAATCTTGCCAACCTCAAGGTCGCCACCGGCTGAGCGCTTCAGAAGCATGTAAGCAATTGGTGATGCTACACAAAGAGTGGAGTAAACACCCACAATCACACCAATTCCCATAGCGAACACAAATCCGCGAATTGTTTCACTTCCAAAAAGGAAGATTACAATAAGTACGATAAGAGTTGAGAACGAAGTATTAATAGTACGGCCAATAGTCGAGTTCATAGCCAAATTGAACACCTCGGAAGTCTTCCTCTTGGAGTAAATCTGGCGGTATTCACGAATACGGTCATAAACAACCACATTATCATTAATTGAATATCCAATAACCGTAAGAATTGCAGCTATAAAAGTTTGATCCATCTCCATGGCAAAGGGCATTACCGAATAAAAGAGAGAGAAAACCCCAAATACTAAAAGAGTGTCATGAGCTAAACCTGCTATAGCACCCAAGCTTAACTGCCAGTTGCGGAAACGAAGCATTATATAAAGGAAAATACCCAGAAGAGACAAGCCTACTGCATATCCGGCCTTATTCCTCATATCAGTTGCAACTGTGGGACCCACTTTTTGAGAGCTCATCAGATAGTCATCAACAAACTCTTCGTTGCTTGTACCCTCGGGCAAATATGGCTTTATACCTGCATACAACGCATCTTCAACAGCCTTGTCTCCGCTATCTTCAGTGTCCATAACCATATAGTTGGTAGCTATACGGATTTGGTTAGCCGTACCAAAGGTCTTAACCTCAACATTGGCATCAACAAAGACATCCGCCATACTACTAAAAATCTCGGTAGCATCTACAGGTTCTTCAAAGCGCACCACATAAGTACGTCCCCCGGTAAAATCAATACCTTGTTTCAGTCCTCGTGTTGTTAGAGATATTATAGAAACAAGTATAATTATACCTGATACTATAAAGTAAATATTACGGTTCTCTATAAACTTAATATTCACCTTGGTAAAAAGGTTCTGAGTAAATTTGGTACCAAACTTCATCTTGAAATCTTCCTTCTTCATTAAACCCTCATAAATAAGACGAGTGATATAAACAGAAGTAAAGAAAGAAGTTACAATACCTATCATCAGCGTGGTGGCAAAACCCTTGATTGGGCCTGTACCGAAGATGAATAATATCAATCCTGTAAGGAAGGTGGTAATATTGGAGTCGAAAATTGCTGAGAAAGCATTCTTATAACCATCATTAATAGCTGTCTTCAAAGCCTTGCCCGCTCTTAGCTCCTCTCTGATTCGCTCGTATATCAAAACGTTAGCATCCACCGCCATACCAAGGGTAAGAACAATACCGGCAATACCGGGCATAGTAAGCACGGCGTTAAATGATGCCAGAATACCAAGCAGGAAGAACACGTTAACCAATAATGCTGTATCGGCGACAAGACCAGCCTTGAATCCATAGTAAAAAATCATAAACAGCAAGACTCCAATAAAAGCCCAAATAAAAGAAGTCAAACCTGCACGAACAGCTTCTTCACCAAGTGAAGGACCAACCACATTATCCTCAATAATACGAGCCGGGGCAGGCAACTTACCTGAATTCAATATAGTTGCCAAGTCCTTTGCTTCTTCGGGGGTAAAGTTACCTGTTATAGAACTTTGTCCACCGCGAATTTCATTCTGAACTGTAGGAAAGCTATAAACATACCCATCCAGTACAATGGCTATAGACTTACCGATATTAGCCTTTGTCAATCTTGCCCAGGTCTTGGCTCCTTCAGCATTCATCGACATCTCAATTTCATAGGTGCCCCTCTGACTTACGCGGTCGTTTGCACTTGAAATAGCATCACCTTCCAGGGGAGGACGACCATCGTGACTGGTCGAACGAATAGCCACAAGTTGATAGTAGCTCTCACGGCTTTCGGGAATACCATAATACTGGAGATCGCTTGCGGCAATGGCCTTTACTGCCCACATAAGACGAAGATCGCGGGGAAGAACAGCCTTTACCTGATCGCTTGCCAGCCATTCATCAATCTGAGCCCTATCGCGGCCTGCTGCAATTCCTACAACGGGGCCCGTAGCCATTCCGCTGGGTTGCAAAAGTGTAAAAAGCGAACGGCCTTGTTCTTCTTCAACAACAGCTGTGTCGGTTTCAAGCTCGCCCAAGAGACCCAGCTCTTCTTCTAGTACAGTGCTTGTATCAGCTACAGCTTCTTCAACAACTTCAAGTTCTTGAGCCTCTCCTTCAGTCACTTCTTCGGCAGGGGCTGCGCTCTGAATTTTCTTACTGTATTCATAGCGTGCTATAACATCATTAGCCTGAACCAGGTTATTAAAAACATCCTGATTGTCATAGGTTTCCCAAAACTCGAGACTTGCCGAACCCTTCAAGAGGTTACGGACACGCTCCGGCTCGGTAACACCCGGAAGTTCAATCAAGACCTGACCATCTTTTTGCAGACGTTGAACGTTTGGCTGAACAACCCCAAAACGGTCAATACGAGTACGAATAATATTGAAGGCATTATCTACTGCCGAGTTAGCTTCAGTCCGCAAAACAGCCAATACTTCCGGGTTAGTTGAGTTGTACTGAACCTTATCGCGAAGGTCAACAGTATTAAAGATAGCAGCAAGGCTACCGTTAGGAGCCACCTCATCAAATGCTTCCCCAAAAAGTGTGACAAAATCCCGAACCGACGACTTCTCTTTTTCTTCAGCTAAAGCCAGGGCTTTTTGGAAATTCTCATCCTGATTGTAATTTGAAAGAGCCTCCAGCACGTCAGAAACTTTAACCTCAAGAGTCAGGTTCATACCACCCTTTAAGTCGAGACCAAAGTTGATTTCGCGGTTTTTACAATCCAGGTAAGTATATTTTCTTAATCCTAAGAAGTTATACACCGGCTCATTAGAAATTGAATCCAGATAGTTCAACTCAACTTTCCGTACATCCTCGGGAGCGGCATCCGGGCCAACTACGGCCACGGCATGCTTAACAGCATCACTCTCAACCTTACGGGTAAAATAAGTAAACGTTAACTGGTATAAACACACCAATGCCAATAAAATAGCAAATAGTCTGATCGATCCTTTGTTTTGCATCTGATTATTATTTTATCTTTTCACAAACGTTTTTCACTGCTTTTCACAATCGCGCAAATATATTCAAAATTTTTCTAAAACCTATTGTTCAGGGCTTAAGAATATAGTTCGCGTTTTATTTCCCTGCTACCGGTAAGAAAGCCTGCAAACAACGATATCAGTAGCAAACTTGCTAAGGGAAGTATAAAAACATAAAGGCTAACATTGAATGATTTCAAATAGTCATCCAACCATAAATGCAGCAAAAAATTGGAGATGGGAATTGCTGCCGCAATTCCCAAAGCAACATAGAGGCAAAAGTTTCGCAAACCATAGAGCAGCATATTTCGGAAAGGAGCTGCCATAACTCTGCGAATAAAAATATTCTTCCTATAATATTGTACCTCAAATGCAGCCATACTTATTATGCTGAATGCAGTAAGAAGCAAGGCTACCAGACCAAACATCAGAGAAATTTGGGCAAAACGCTTATCATCCTTATAAAAGCCCTCCTTAATTTCGTTGAGATAAGACAATTCTATATGCATATCAGACACGGTATTATCCCATAGCAAAGTTAAGGCCTCTACTCCGGAGGCACTCATGCCCTCTTTAAAACGTATTACTACATACCTCACATCCTGAGTATTATCACCATAAAGGAATATCATTGGCCGGTCACTATTCTTGATTCCCGTATGAGAAATATTAGCAACGACTCCCACTATATCGAACACCTGAATATCATCCGAACTGCGTCCTCCTACAAGCTCTAAGCCCATTGTATCCTTGACTCTAAAGCCCAAAAAATCCGCTGCAGCCTCATTAATTAGCGCTTCCTGCCTAAATTCATTATTCTTAGCAGCATCAATACGTCTGCCTGCCTGCAATTCCGCACCCAAGGCATCAAGATAGCCCTCGTCTATATGATTCATAGCTAACAAAAGGACCTGGGTACTGTCGTCAGAACGCCTGAATGACACAAGACCCGGATCATCGCCCGGAACATAGACTCCTCTTCCGTAAAAGGCCAGCTCATCAAGGCTCTCAAGCTTCACGACAAATTGCTCCAAAGCATCCTCCTCGCTTGAGTCCAACTCCACGACAACAGCATTATCAGAGTTGAAACCATGCTCAGCACTTCTTAAAAAAGCAAGCTGCTTATACATACCAAAGCTTAAGACCAGAAGACATGCAGTCAGACCAACCTGAAAGGATACCAGCAAACCGCGTAAAACTACACCCCAGCGCTTAACTTTCATCGACCCCTTAATCGCTACCTGGGGCTTTAAGCCACTGAAAAAGACTGCCGGATAAGCACCTGCTGTAATTCCCAATAGCATCGTCAGCACCAAAATCCATATCGTATCGGGCTGCTTAATAAATCCGGCAGAGCTAATTTCAATGTCAAAAACCCTGTTAAAAGCGGGCAACAAAAGTTCTACCATTACCAAAGCCACAAAGGTGGCAATAAGTGAATAAACTATAGCTTCAATCAGGAATTGATAAATCAGCTTGCGACGCCCCGCCCCGAAGTATTTACGAACAGCCACCTCCTTATAGCGGCGTGATGCTTTCGCAGTAGTAAGGTTGATAAAATTAAGGGCCGTCATCAACAAAACAAAAAGCAATATAATAGTAAACACCTTGACATAAAGAGGGCTTGTTGGCGGCTTTAACTCATTCTCCAGCTCAGAAAAAAGATGAATATCGTGAATGGGCTGAATTCCAATATTCAAAGATACACGACCGGAGTCTTCCTGTTGAGAAATATAGGAGCTAACAATACTCGAATCCAGTTTGTGACGAGCCTCCGCGAGCAGCTTGTCAAAGGCCTCTTCTCCCACACCCTCGGCAAGTTTAAGGTAGGTATAAGTATTAAGGTAAAGCCAATTGTCAAGCATTGCAGCCTGAGGCAAATCACGGCGCCGACGTAAGAGCTGTTCGAGAGAGCACCAATTTGCCGCAAAATCAAATGAAAGATGCGAATTGCCCGGAAAGTCTTCGACCACTCCTACAATTACATACTCAACTCCCAGCTGAGTTCCCAAAGTCTCTCCTATTGGATTTCTTTCTCCAAATAGCCTTTGAGATGTTGACAAGCTAATAACAATAGCATCAGGCCTTTTGAAATCATTTTTGTTGCCACTTACAAAAGGAAGGTCAAAAACCTCGAAAAAATTAGAATCTACATAGAAAAAAGATGATTCCATAGATTTAATGCCTTCTCCCCTTACCACTTTTCGAGTTCCGGGGATCACCCTTGTCACCTCTTCCACTCCTTCCTGACGGGCAAGCACAGTGCCTAGCACCGAAGGCGTTGCTGCACTGTTAATCTTATCGTCTCCCAAATCACCAAAGCTATATGCCCGGTAAATATTCCCGGAATCACTCCAGTTACGGTCATAACTAAGCTCGTAATAAACATAAATCAAAACCAGCAAACTAACGGCAATACCTATCGAGAGCGCTATTAGCGTTAGCAAGGAATAGGCTCTGTTCAGAATAAAATTCCTGAAAAAGGTACGTATAAATGTGAGTATGCGCATCTCTTGCTTAGGCTGTTATTGGTTAGCAGATATCTGGGCAGCATCAGTTACAACGTGCCCGTCATGCAGCTGAATTATGCGCTGAGCCTTATGGGCATCCTGCATCAAATTGGTAAAGACCACCACCGTAATTCCGCGCTCATTAATCTCGGACAAAAAGTCCATAACAACATTCCCGGCACTGGAATTAATATCACCCGTAGGCTCATCGGCCAGCAGCAAGGCTGGCTTAAACACAGATGCACGGGCAAGCGATACAGTCTGCTGTTGCAGTCCCGTTAGCTGTTGAGGATAATACTTCTGTATATGGCCAAGCTGAAATCGGGCCAGAGCTTCTTCAACCATTAGCCTACGTTGTTTGCGTGATAACTTGAGGTATAAAAGTGGAAGCTCCACATTCTCCCATACGCTCATTTCGTCAATCAAATTAAACTGACGAAACACATAGCCAATATTTCCTCTTCTAAGTATCTCCCTGGCTTTTTCACTTAAAGAGCTAAGCTCGCGACCCATAAAATAAACCTCGCCTGCATCAGGCAGCTCCATAAGACCCATTATGTTGAAGAGGGCTGTCTTGCCACTGCCTGAATGACCTGCAACAGCAACAAACTCCCCATCGCCGATATCAATATTCACATTAATAAGTGCAGGCGTCTCTACCAGCTTGTTGCGATAGCTCTTTACCAAATTTCTTGTATGAATCATATTCCAAAATGTTCATTTCCGTACACGCACTGCCCGATATCGGACAGCAAAGCCTTCCCTTTCTTTCTCTAGCCTTATATGCAAAACATACTTCAAATGCAGCTCAACTACCACGATATAAGCAAAGTTCAAAAATAAAAAACTTCCGAATATCTTAGCTAAATAGAAAATTCAATATTTTTCATTCTTCAGATTCACAAATCATGCCATCCAGCATAGCACATTGACTAACTGTAATTTATGCCATTTCGGTATAATAATTGCACGAAGACGGACATTTATCATAAAACTATTATAGTATTTTTTGTAGATTTGAAGCAAGAGACAATTCAAAAGGAAAATTATGGCAGAAAAAAACGGACGCATACTGGCTGTGGATGATAACGCAGACATTCTTTTTGCGCTGAAGATGTTATTAAAACCGCATTGTGAAATTATACGCACCGAAACAGATCCTGAGCGCATACCTCAGCATCTTTCCGAAGAAGACTTCGACGTGATACTGCTTGATATGAATTTCAACAAAGATGCTATTAGTGGTAAAGAGGGCTTCTACTGGCTGGACAAAATCCTGGAAATTGACCCGGCCGCAATTGTACTCTTTATCACAGCTTACGGTGATGTTGAAAAATCCGTGAAAGCAATTAAGGCAGGGGCTACAGACTTTATTATTAAACCATGGCAAAATGAGAAACTCCTGGCTACTATTTGGTCGGCAATGCGCCTTAAAAAGTCGCAGAAAGAAGTCAGCAATCTGCGAGAAAGACAAAAGGAGATAAACACAATAATGGATCAGCCCTTTGCCGACTTTATCGGGGTTAGCCCCGGAATGCAAAGAGTGTTCAGAACCATACGCAAGGTGGCGCCTACCGACGCCAATGTCCTTATAGTAGGCGAAAACGGCACCGGAAAAGAGCTGGTAGCAAGGGCTTTGCACAGGTCTTCGAGCCGCAACGAAGAGACTTTTATCAGTGTCGATCTCGGGGCTTTAAGCGAATCTCTCTTTGAAAGCGAGCTTTTTGGCCATGTTAAGGGCGCTTTTACCGATGCCAAGGCCGACCGTCCGGGGCGCTTTGAACTGGCCTCGGGAGGGACAATCTTTCTGGATGAGATAGGGAACTTGTCCTATCCCCTTCAGTCTAAACTGCTTACAGTTTTAGAGCGGCGCGAAGTAACCCGAGTTGGTGCCAACAAAGCCATTCCCATCGATATTCGTTTGATAAGCGCCACAAACATGGGAATCAAGCAGATGGCTGCCGAGGGTAGTTTTCGGCAGGACTTACTCTATCGCATCAATACCGTTGAAATTGACCTTCCTCCACTTCGCGAGCGACCGGAAGATATACCTTTGTTGGCAGCACATTTTATCAAAATATATTCAAAAAAATACAATCGCAATATAAACAAGCTCAGCTCTTCAGTGATAAAAAAACTCACGGATTACCCATGGCCGGGCAACGTGCGTGAATTCCAGCACGTTATAGAGCGTACATTGATTATGAGCGATGATTCAACGTTATCTGAGCACGATTTCCAGTTGAGCCCCCAGGCTCAACCAAGTGACGGACTGGATATCGATACCTACAATTTGGATGAAGTGGAAAAGATGATTATTGAAAAAGTATTAAAACAGAATCGGGGAAACGTGTCCAAAGCAGCTTCCGAACTAGGCCTAACCAGGACCTCACTATATCGAAGACTTGAAAAGCATGGCCTTTAACAGATTCAGAACAGGCTTGGTCATCAGAGTTATCCTACTTACAGGAACTCTGTTTCTCTTTGTGTATCTAACGACCAAAACGCAACTGACCTTCACGACGGTTGCAGTAGCACTTGTTGCCATAGCTCAGGTTGTGATGCTGGTAAACCATGTTGACAAGACCAACCGCTTGTTGAACAGTTTCCTTCAATCCATCCGCTATTCCGACTTCACTCGTACTTTTCAGGTAGAAAGTAACGACTCCTCGCTCAATAAATTAAAGACTACTCTTAACGAGGTGATTCAGGATTTCCAAACAGTAAGGGCCGAGAAGGAGGAGAGTTATCATTATCTGCAAACAGTAATCCAACATATAGGAATAGCCCTTATCGCCTATCAGCGCGACGGCTCGGTGGAGTTTATCAACAATGCTACCAAAAGGCTTTTCCAAATAAGGAACATGAATAATGTTCAGATACTCGCGGAGTATAGCAGCGAACTGGTTCAGAAGTTACTCACCATAAAGCATGGCGAAAACGCCCTTGTAAAAATAAGAGACAGGGAAGACCTGCTGCAGCTTTCAATTTACGGCACCGAATTCAAAATTCATAACCGTAACATAATGCTGGTTTCTATAAAAAACATTCAGCACGAGCTCGACGATAAAGAAATGGAATCCTGGCAAAAGCTTATTCGCGTTCTTACCCATGAAATAATGAATTCCATAACCCCTATTTCATCCCTGTCCTCGACTGTCAATTCTCTTATGGCTGAAATTGTCGAATCTATGCAAGGGAAAGGGAGCGCTAGCGAACAAATCGAAGAACTCCTTGAAATAAGCAGCGCTTTACAAACAATTCATAAGCGTACAGAAGGATTAATTCATTTTGTAAACACCTACCGTAATCTTACAAGGATACCTACCCCTAATCTGAAAATTTTCCCGGTATCACGACTGCTCAATAATGTTTATGAGCTTTACCGCTCCGAGCTTGTATCACATAATATCAGCATTTCTGTTAACGTTGAGCCGCCAAGTCTGGAGCTGTCGGCGGATGAGCTCCTTATAGAACAGGTGCTGATTAATCTTATCAAAAATGCTATTTACGCACTGGAAGGGCGCCCTGAAGCGGCCATTCACCTTAGGGCATTTCTCAATACAAGAGGTAAAATCACAATACAGGTTATAGATAACGGCAGGGGCATCTTGCCCGAGGTGCTGGATAAAATATTTATTCCTTTCTTTTCGACGAAGCAGTCAGGTTCAGGCATTGGCCTAAGTCTTTCGCGACAAATTCTACGCCTTCACGGGGGAAGTATTAACGTCTTTTCCGAACCTGAAAAGGAAACAGTCTTTAGCCTTACTTTTTAGCAGGCTCAACTGAATCATCAGACCCGGCTGCGTTGAGTCTGTTAAACATCACTGCCAGGTGTGCATAAAGAGAAGTGTTTTGCACAACTACTCCCTCAGGAGAAGTAATACGCACAGGCGTGAAATTCCAGATGGCCTTAATGCCGTTGGCTACCATCATATTGGCAACCTCCCGGGCATTCGCTACCGGGGTTGTCAAAATACCTATTTTGATGCCATGATCCTTGTTTTTGACAAATTCATCAATATGAGCAATCGATATGCCTCCTATCGAATGCCCGATAACAAGAGGATTTACATCAAAAGCCCCGACTATTTTCAAACCATACTGAACAAGGCCATGGTCGTGAAGCAAGGCGGTGCCCAAACTCCCGGCTCCGAAGAGATAGGCTTCATCCATCACACGGAAGCCAAGAAAATCCTCCAAAGCATCTATCAATGGCTCAACTTCATAACCAACCCTGGTTTTACCGCTTATTCCGGTGTACGACAAATCCTTAGTGACCTGGGTGGGGTCAACACCATTATCGCGAGCAATCAGGGTGGACGAAACATACTGACTGCCTTTGCGATGCTCTAGTTTTAGGTAAGCCAAATAACATGGCATGCGTCGCAATGCCGGCTCCGGTACTAAAGCGTTTTTCTTCTTTACGTTTTCCTCCCCCATATCGTACTGGATTTTAATGCTGTTATGCAAAAATAGAAAGATTTTTGATTAAAGAAACAATTCCTTAATATCATTATCAACCCGGCAGTGTGTATTTGTACACCAAAAAAAAGACCGCCATAAGCGGTCTATATTCTTAAGGTGGGCGCTAACGGATTCGAACCGCTGACCCTCTGGGTGTAAACCAGATGCTCTGAACCAGCTGAGCTAAGCGCCCCAATGACCTTTTGTAAAAAGCGTTGCAAATATAGAAGAGTTTTGCACAACAGCCAAATATTTCCTGCAAATTAAATAGCTTCTGCCACAACAAAGGTACTACCACCAATGAAAATCAAATCATTATCTGCAGCATTTTCCCGGGCTGCTGCGATAGCGCTTTTCACATCTGCATAAACACTACCTTTCAGACCATACACGGCTCCAGCATCACGCAAGAGCTCGGGCGCCAGACTTCGCGGAATAGATGCACGGGTAAAGTAATATGTAGCATCTGAGGGGAACAAACGCAAGACATTATCTACATCTTTATCGCTTACCATGCCTATTACAATATGTAGCCGTGATGCAGGGATTAAAAGCAGTTGACTCATTACCGACCTTATCCCGTCTTCGTTGTGACCGGTATCGCAAATCGTCAAAGGCTTATCCGAAAGCACCTGCCAGCGACCCTGAAGCCCGGTATTTCCTATCACCCCCTCTATCCCCTTAAGAATACTTTCATCGTCTATCTTAAGGCCCCCCTTTCTCAACTCTTCAAGCGAGGCGATTACTGTCGCGAGATTTTCGGACTGGTAAGGACCCGCTAGGGGCAGCTTAACTTTCTCGAAAATTAACTGCTCTTCACGAAAAGTATCGACAAGCTGATAACGGTTCGCATAGGCTATTTGCTCAACCCGAATCTTATCTCCGGCCCAGCTTATCGGAGCATTGAGTTCCTTAGCCTTCTCAGAAAACACTGCGGCGCAACTCTCCTGGCGCTTTCCTATAACTACAGGCACCCCTTCCTTTATAATACCGGCCTTTTCGCTCGCTATTTTCCTCAAAGAGTCACCAAGTATTGCAACATGATCCATCCCAATGTTGGTAATAACACTAAGCATAGGATTAATAATATTGGTAGAGTCGAGCCTGCCGCCCAGACCAACTTCAACAACAGCCACCTCAACTTCCTCTTTGGCAAAATAATCGAAAGCCATGGCAACGGTCATTTCAAAAAATGATGGCCCTATCTCATCAATCAATTGACCATGCTTCTCTACAAAATCAACAACCTTATCTTGTGGAATCATCTCTCCATTAACACGAATACGCTCGCGAAAGTCCACCAAATGAGGTGAGGTATAGAGCCCTGTGCGATAGCCCGCTTCCTGAAGTACCGAAGCCAAGAGGTGCGAAACAGAGCCTTTCCCGTTGGTTCCTGCAACATGAATACTCCTGAACTTTAGGTGAGGATGACCAAAATAACTGTCCATCTTCAGAGTATTCTCAAGGTTATCCTTATAGGCAGCAGCACCGCTGCGCTGATACATTGGCAGCTGTGTAAAAAGGAAATTAATAGCTTCGTCGTAGTTCATAGCTGTATAAATACGATTTTTTAACGCTTTATAAGACAAAAGTGAGAATTTTGTATGATAATTGGTATATTTAAAGGGAAAAACAAGCCGGCAAAGGCCTTATTATTTTTAAAATTAATGATATGACTGTTAAGAAAAAAAGTGTAGCTAAGATCTTCATCCTCGACACCAACGTGTTACTTCACGACCATAAATGCCTTTACAACTTTCAGGATAATGATGTGATTATACCGATCGTAGTACTCGAGGAATTGGATAAGTTCAAAAAAGGAAGTGATCAGATAAATTTTCAGGCACGTGAGTTTGTGCGTATCATGGATAAACTGGCCGGCGAAAAGCTATTCACCGACGGGGTACCACTGGGTAAAGACAAGGGCAAGTTATTTATCGCAACGGGCAAACCTTTCCCCCAGGTAATGAAAGAATCCTTTTCGGAGCAGACACCCGACCACCGCATTCTTGCCATAGCCTTGCATGTCAATGAGAAATTCAAAGATCGCACGGTTGTATTGATTTCAAAGGACATCAACCTGCGAATGAAGGCCAAATCTTTGGGTTTAAAGTCGGAAGACTACGAAAATGACAAGGTTAAAAACATTGAGATATTACACAAAGGCGTTGAAACCTATGATAATTTTGACCTGGCAACCATCGACAATTTATACAAAAATGGGGCTGTTACACGGGCAGATTTTCCGATGGACGAAAGCCACACTCCGGCCAACCAGTATTTTATTCTGCGCAACGGCAATAAAAGTGTCCTGGTATGGTGCGACCCCTTCAACAATGTAATTCGTCGTATAGAAAAAAATAATGCCTTTGGAATAGAGCCACGTAATGCCGAGCAAACCTTCTCTTTTAATGCCTTGCTGAATCCGGACATCAAACTTGTATCCCTCTCAGGTAAAGCCGGAACCGGTAAAACTCTACTTGCACTGGCGGCAGCTCTTCAGCAAAATAAAAGCTACAAACAAATATTACTGGCCAGGCCAATAGTTCCGCTATCCAACCGTGACCTGGGCTTTCTGCCGGGCGACATTAAAGACAAGATAGGTCCTTACATGCTACCCTTGTTTGATAATCTGGCAGTTATCAAAAACCGATTCAGCCCACAGAGCAAGGAACTTAACCTTATTGAAGAGATGCAAAAGCGCGAAGAACTGGTCATTACCCCTCTTGCCTACATCCGCGGACGAAGCCTGTCCGATGTCTTCTTTATTGTGGATGAAGCTCAAAACCTGACCCCTCATGAAGTGAAGACCATCATAACTCGTGCCGGAGAGGGAACTAAGATAGTATTCACCGGCGACGTTCATCAGATTGACACGCCTTATCTGGATATGCAATCCAACGGACTGGCCTACCTGACAGACAAAATGAAAGGGCAGGACGTGTTTGCTCATGTCAACCTTATTAAAGGCGAAAGAAGCTATCTGGCAGAACTTGCCTCAAATTTACTGTAGATAAATAGAGCAGGATAAGTGATGATTCTTTCCTGCTCTAAATAATCTTTTGACCCTATTGATATTAAATACAAATATTAATCGTTTCATTTTGATAACAATAAAACAATTATTAGGAATTACAAATTTACGGCTGAAATAACCAGAGATAATGAGACAAACCAATATATAGGTATTGTTTCAGGCTTGCCTGGTGCTCATTCGCAGGCTTCGACATTAGACGAACTATATAAAAACCTGCAAGAGGTTGTGCAGCTGTATCTGGAGGAGCTAGAAGAAGACGAGCTGAACAACCTTCCTGATTTTGTGGGTTTCCAGCAAATATCGGCTGCATTATGAGCACGAAGGTGCCGATTGTAAAGGTCAAAATTATAGAAAAACTTCTTTTCTATTTGGGTTTCGAATTGAAGCGGCAAAAAGGCAGCCATTTCGTCTATCGCCATCCCGATGGAAGATACACCACGCTACCACACCATGGAAATCAAGAAATTAGCCGTTCAATAATTCGTCAAATTCTTAGAGAAATAGACCTTTCCCCGGAAGAATACGTAAACTTTTAAAACAAATATAAGTCTTCCCGAAAAAACAGTCAGAACACCGGCTATTTTGAAGAGCTTCTATCTATTTTAACTCATAACTCTTTATCAATACCCTTTTGACTATTCATTGATATCAGTCAACAGTCATTGTTGACTGATAAGTCCTCATTGTTTTTATTATCTTTGTGTTTCAAAATCAGAAACAATGACTATCAACTATAAAGATATCTGCCTTAAGCTTGCAGATATATCGCAGACAACGGGCAGGGCATTAAGAGAAAGCAGAGAAAAGGAGACGCCGGAGGCAGAATCTAAAGGCAAAAACGACTTCGTCACTAAATTTGACAAGCAGACCGAGGCGACTCTTGTAAGACTGTTATCAAAACTTCTGCCTGGGTCGGGCTTTATTGCTGAGGAGAACAGCTCCGATAAGGTAGGTAAGAAATACAATTGGATTATTGACCCGATAGATGGCACCACGAATTTTATTCACGGGCTCTTTCCCTACTGTATTAGCATAGCCCTAATGGAAGATGAAGCTATAGTGGCGGGTGCAGTATATGAAGCGGGACTTGACGAATGCTTCTATGCCTGGAAGGGCGGAGGAGCCTTCCTGAATGACAAGCAAATAAGGGTATCAAAAGCCTCTAAAGTTGCAGACAGCCTGATTGCCACCGGCTTTCCTTACACCAACTTCTCAAAGATGGATCAGTTTATCGAGTCTCTCAACTATTTTATGCAGAACAGTCACGGGATGCGACGACTCGGCTCAGCGGCTGCCGATTTGGCTTATGTGGCCTGTGGGCGCATTGATGCTTTTTATGAATATGATCTGAAGGCCTGGGATGTAGCGGCAGGGGCTTTTATCATTCAGGAAGCAGGCGGCAAAGTATCCGATTTTTCGGGTGGCAATAATTACCTCTTCGGTCGTCAGATAGTAGCAGCCAACAGCCTGGTTTTTGATGAAATGCAAACCATCGTGGCTGGCTACCTGAAATAATATGACAAAACAAAAGGAAAAACGATCATTGGGCTTTACAATAGCTTATCCGCTACTGTGGTTAATCGCCCGCCTGCCACTCGCCCTGCTTTACGGCATTTCCAATTTCCTGTTTATAATTGTGGCTGGCTTTGGCTATCGTCGCAAGGTGATAAACAAAAACCTCAAAAACTCCTTTCCTGACAAATCAGAACTGGAAATTCGTAAAATCCGCATTGGCTTCTACCGCCATTTCTGCGACCTCTTTGCAGAAACCATCGCTTTAATGCATATCGATATTGATAAAATTCAAAAAAGAGTTGAGGTTTGCAATCCCGAAGTGATGCAGGAGTTATTAAAGGAGGGCAACGACGTAATTGCTGTATTAGGCCATTATTGTAACTGGGAATGGACACCGGTTGTTAGTCGCCAATATCAGGCCGAAGGACTCTCTGTTTATCGTCCTTTGAAAAACAAGCAGTTTGATAAACTTATGATTAAGATGCGTGGTCGATTCGGCTCAAGGAATATCCCGCTTAATTCCACCGCCCGCGAAATAGTCAAGCTTAAGCAACAAAACCGCCGTTTTGTCCTGGGTCTGATATCAGACCAGAGCCCTTCGAAGTTAGAACTCAATTATTGGACAAACTTTCTCAATCAAAACACGGCGGTTATTCTCGGACCCGAAAAAATGGCTAAGCTAACCCGCTCAAAAGTGGTGTATTGGCAGCTTGAGAAAATAAAACGAGGTCGTTATCGGATGACCTATATTCCATACCCCGGAGATGTTGCCTCATCGCCTGAGTTTGATATCACCGAATGGCATGTTCGCCTGCTTGAGAATCAGATTAAAAAAGCACCCCAATACTGGCTCTGGTCACACAAGCGCTGGAAATACTCCTATCTTTATAAAAGCCCGAACTTATGACACTTTCAGTAATAATACTTAACTGGAACAGTCGCCCGCTTCTCCAAAAGCTTTTGCCTTTGGTGGCCGAACGCTCAAATATAGAAGGAGTAACTCTTGTTGTGGCTGACAACGGCTCAAGCGACGATTCAGTGAAGTGGATAAAAGAGAATATGCCTTCGGTGAAGCTTATTGAGCTTGAAAGAAATTACGGATTTGCAGAAGGATATAACCGCGCCCTTGCAAGTATTACAAGCGACTACTCTCTTCTGCTAAACTCCGATGTGGAGCCGGGGCATAACTGGCTTCCACCACTGCTAAAGGCAATGGACAACAACCGCGATGCTGCCGCGGTCGTGCCAAAAATTAAAAGCTACAACAATCGCTCTTACTTTGAACACGCCGGAGCTGCGGGAGGATTTATCGACAGTTTTGGATATACTTTCTGCAGGGGGCGCATATTTAATGAAGTGGAAGAAGACAAGCGTCAATACAGCAATCAGGATTCTATATTCTGGGGCAGCGGAGCAGCTCTGATGGTACGTACAGAACTGTTTCGCCGCAGTGGAGGCTTTGACGGCGACTTCTTCGCCCACATGGAAGAAGTCGATTGGTGCTGGAGAATTAAAAACAGAGGATATAAAATACTTTTTGTCCCTTCAAGCGAGGTGTTTCATATTGGCGGGGGAACTCTTGATTACAGCAGTCCGGGCAAAACCTACCTTAACTTCCGCAACAATCTCTTTATGATATTGAAAAACTATCAGGCAAAGGCTCTTGGCTTAATAATAGCCCTGCGGCTTCTGCTTGACCTGGCAGCCCTTATTAATTTCCTTTTGAGCAAAGAGCCTAAAAATGCAGCCGCAGTTTTCAAGGCTCACCGGCACTTTATAAGGGATTACGCTAAATTCCGCAAAAAACGTAACTTACTTAATCCGCTTGTCACTCACAAAAAACATACTGAGATGTACAAAGGCTCGCTAGTCTTCGACTTCTACTTACGCAAAAGGAAGAAATTCGGGCAACTGAAATTTTAGCCTGAACCCTCTATCAGTAATAGAAAGACGAAGGGGCCATGCCTTGATTAGAACAAAAGTATAGTACGTTAAGACCAGAATACTGATACTCCCAAAAGAGTTGATTGAAAGTTGTAAGTGTCATCCTCATTTTTTGTTCCCAAAGAAACGAAGGCGTATTTTTAACAACAAAATGTACCAGGCCGAAGGCTTACAAAGCATCAGCATATATTCAGTATAATAAGAATTATAAGGGTTATTATAATTTGGATTCCCATTTGGATCTGAAAAGTGGATTCCACCTCCTTGCGTATAACCAAGCAAGTACCAAAACAACTGGTTTGTTGATGGAGCAGGGGCAGTTACTGTTACCTCTGGCAATAAATTACTTCCGCCTGTATCCGGTTCTTTTTCCTGCAATCCCCATGGATCGATAAATCTCATCGGGTTATTCATCACGTAATGGTATCCGGTCATATTGTAACGATATTCCGCCAATGGATCTATCCAATGAAACCTCCCCAGCGCCGCATCATAAAATCTCGCCCCATAATCTAACCAGTCCAAAATGCCAGTGCCTATACCGTCCTCTTGCAATTCTTTACCGTTGTAAAGATACTTGTTGTCTATGCTGCTACTCTTGTTAAATGTGTATCCAAAGGAATAATAGTCTGTCTGCTGGACAATAGTGCCGCTTTGGTTAACCACCATCCTGTTATTACCCAAATGGTCTTTCAGGTAGTAATGATAGGTCGGTGTGCCGCTCATATCAACAAAGCCTTCGCTATGTAATACCTGCTTTAAAGTACTGCCCTCATAAATAAAATTGCCGCTGTAACGCGTCACATCTCCGTTAAGAGGTTTTAACCCTAATTCATAAAGCCCCGAGTTCTCAGTGCTATCTCTGTGCCCTCAGTGCAATCTGAAACTCAAAGCCGTCCACTTATAACTCATACCTTATAACTTATAACTCGTTTCATGCTTTTGCCCCTTGGCAGAGTAAATATACTCAATGAATTTTGAATTATCGTTTTCATCCTCGACTTTTTCGGGCAAGTTCAGGTGATTGTATCCAACAATTCTGATGCCCTTATTCTTTCCTGCCATTGTTCCATTATTTTTATATACAGATTATGTATAGAAAAATATTGACAAAAAAGTGAACGGCAATGCTCCGCTTTTTTTGTAAGCGACACCCTGGGGGGTGATATGCTCCGTTTTTCATTCGCTTTTATGCTCTTGAGAAAATACTGGGGGGATATGCTCCGTTTTATCCGCTGAATGTGTTGTTCTACTTCTTCCCATATCGGTTTTAAAGTTATAGTTTTTCAACTTAACTTGCTGTCCAAAATATGGGGAGTATTATAAACGATAAGACCCGATTCTTTATAGATTCTCTATTACAGCTTCTAAGCTATTTGACCGGCTGCCTTTTACAAGTACCAGTGCATCATTCAAAGGTTTCGCTTTCAGGTATTCATTGAGTCTTTCAGAATTCTCAAACCACAGCCAGTCCTTAACCGCGGGAACAATATCCTTAAACTCGCGGCCAACAAAATAGCAGACCGGCACTTCTTCCTTTAAGAGTCTTTCCACAAGTATCTGATGCTCCTTTAGGCTCTCGCTGCCAAGCTCCTTCATTCCCCCAAGAATAAGCACTTTATTATCCTCATCCATGGCCAAAAAATTATCAAGTGCAGCATGCATACTTGTCGGATTAGCATTATAAGCATCAAGAACCACTTTATTGCGCCCTGTTTCAAGCACCTGCGACCTATTATTCGAGGGAAGATAGGAGCTTAGTGCTTTATTTATTTTATCGTGAGGAACATCAAAATAGACACCAACAGCAATCGCTGCCAGAACATTCTCTAAGTTATATAAACCTGTGAGCCTGGTCTCAGCTTTATAACTCACGGGCATATTTTTAATCCGCCATGAAAAGCTCAAAAACGGAGCCGCAAGGGCTTCAAAGCCATGCACCATAGCCTTCTCCGACTCGCCATAACTTAGCTCAAAAGCATAGCCGCCCAGCATCTCAGACAGTGCCTTGCTGTCAATATTTACAAACACCTTTCCACCCTTCCTTTCAAGGTAGCGGTAGAGTTCAGCCTTCGCCCTTTTAACCCCTTCAAAGGATCCGAAACCCTCAAGATGAGCCTTACCCACATTGGTGATCAGCCCATAATCAGGCTGGGCAATTTCGCATAAGCGGGCAATCTCCCCTATATGATTAGCTCCCATTTCTACAACGGCAAGCTCTGTATCGGCAGGAATCGACAACAGGGTTAAGGGCACTCCTATATGATTATTCAAATTCCCCTGGGTAAACCACAGCTTATAAGTAGTACCTAAAACAGCTGCCATCAACTCCTTAGTGGTCGTCTTTCCGTTACTCCCGGTTATTCCTATTACCCTAAGCCCCAACATGCGTCTATGATGTGCGGCTAACTCCTGCAAGGTACTCAGAACATCAGGCACCCAATAACAGCCCGGCTTGCCTTTTAATAATGGATTATCTACAACAGCAAGGAAACTGCCATGCTGCAGAGCCGAAGCAGCAAATTCATTGCCGTCGAAACGATCGCCCTTTAAAGCAAAATAAATCGATCCTTCCGGACAGTTGCGACTATCAGTAGTGACTAGGCGATGCTTAAGATAATAAGGATAAAGTTTCTCCACCGGATGAGTTTTTTGCCTTGTGAATATATCGCAAAAATGCAAAAAAGCCGGTTTGGAACCGGCTTTTTTTATAAAATTTATTTAAACTTATTTCTTCTGCTTTACAGGATTCCCAACGCGAGTCATAGCGCAGCGGAAACCTAAATCATCACGAGCCTCACGTTCATCAAGATAACGACGAGTACCGGGGCTCAACCAGAAAGCTCTGTCTCTCCATCCTCCTCCTTTATAAACACGAGACTGATCGGAAATCATGCTTCCCAAAGGTCCCGAACTTCCTGCATACATCGAATTTGTGTTAGCATCAGCTTCAGTCCATCCGTCACCGGTAGAAATATTGGAAACGGGGTCGCCATCTTTATAATTGCGATTATCAGCTGTACGATAGTTTGCACGATCTAAAATATCCTCGTCAGTTTCTTCACGATAACGAATACGTCCAAATTCATCTTTATCTACAACCATTCCTTCACCATCCAACACCTTTTGTTGAAAGATATTTCCACGATAGGGGCTGAACTCTTCCATATCGCCGAATGATAATGGACGATAAACATCGGCTACCCATTCATTAACGTTGCCGGCCATACAATAAAGACCATAATCATTAGGATAGAAAGACTTAACAGGAACGGTAATATCACCACCGTCATTCAAAGAACCGGCCATACCCATATAGTCACCTGTACCACGGATAAAGTTGGCCATCATTCTGCCGCGCTCTCCCTTAGCCGGATTCCTAAGAATGTGACCATCCCATGGATAAATTCTGCGATTAGTCAGGCGCTCCTCGTAAGAGTTACCAATCAGACCCAATGCTGCATATTCCCATTCAGCTTCAGTTGGAAGGCGATATCTGGGTAACATAATACCATCATCAGAGCGAACCCGGCGAGTGTCTTTATTTGGATCAAGATCCTTCAAAGGGCGACGACCTTCAATGCCGTCATATTGACCTAATAGATAAGCTTCAGTATTGAAGTTGTTTTCATTCTGCTGATTAATATCCAATTCAAGAATACCCTTGTCAACCAAAATCTTCTCGTTAACGCGATCAGTACGCCATGCGCAGAAGTTGTTGGCCTGAATCCAATTTACTCCCACAACAGGATATTCACTAAAGGCAGGATGGCGAAAGTAGTTTTCTACAAAAGGCTCGTTGTAAGCCATCGGACGTCGCCATACCAAAGTGTCGGGAAGAGCATTGCGATAAACCTCCGGATAGTCCACAAAGACACGGCTTATCCAGTATAGGTATTCGCGATAATCGGCATTACGAACCTCTGTCTCATCCATATAAAATGAAGGTACGGTAACGCGTTTTGGAATATTATTCCATTCTCTCATTACATCTTCTTCAACCTGACCCATGATAAATGTACCGCCCTCGATAAAAACAAGGCCGGGACCGGTTCCCTGCTCGTATCCTTCAAGATACTCAAAGCCACCGAAATCAGGATCATTATACGCCCATCCTGTGGTAGAAGAAACACTCTTTTTGCTGTTTCCACATGAACCCAGCACCATCACGGCTGCCAAAGTAATTAGTAACAAACTGGATTTGAATTTCATAGCTTATTTTGTTGAATTCTAATTTACTTGCTTTTAATGTGCAAAGATAACTATTTCTAACAGCTATTTACAACTGTCAATCTCTGCTTTATACTGCAAATTTAGAAAAAGGTTATAGGAAAAACTTCTTAATATAATTTTTTTTCAGCCTATTTAAAGACTTTTCTTTATGGCTGCTCACTATCTGGAAATCTATATTTACAAAATCGCTCTCAGGCATTCTTTTCCCTAAACGCTATATTTTACATTTTGGTACATTAAAGCAAGGATTTTTTACTTGCCTAAGAATATCGCTTCTTTATAAAATTCAGGAACGCAATTTTAGCTAAAAAATTCCGTTTAACAGGATAGATAATTTTTTACACTAAATTTGTGCCGATAATTTAGGTCTTATCTTAAGAATCTTACTGTTATAAAAGGGGAAACCAAAAGGAGCCGGAGGATGCGAAAGTTATTTATTACATTGATGCTTTTTGCAGCTATAATTCAAATGATAGCTCAGAATGCGTCTGTTGATGAGGGGAAAACGGCTGAATCAAATTTTTTGGCGAATTCTGCTTTAGCTAGTGGCACTTGGAATAAAGTAGCTGTCAGTCAGACCGGCATACACCGCATACCATACGCCACCCTTCGCTCATGGGGCTATACCAATCCCGCGGCAGTTTCAGTCTTTGGCAATGGAGGGAAAATGGTGCCCCGCCTTAACAGCGCCGAACGTCCCGACGATTTGCCCGAAATTGGCGTGTGGCATTATAAGGACGCACTATACTTTTATGCCTACGGTCCTGTCGAATGGGAGTGGGACTCAAACAAACTTATATTTCAACACCGGCTGCATCTGTGGGAAAATAAATCCTACTACTTTATAAGTGATTCCAAAGGGCTTCCCAAAGCAATTGAAACACTCCCCGCGGTCGGCACAACACCCTCAAGAAGTGTTTCTTCTTATGACCACCGGACCTACCACGAAATGGAAAACATCAGTCTGATTCTATCCGGTCGTAAGTGGTTTGGCGAGAGCTTCAGTGTTACAAACAACACCCTTGAACGAACTATAAATTTCCAGATTCCCGACAGGATCAGTTCAGAAGAGCTGAGAATTTCTGCCGCGGTGGCAGGACGTTCGGCACTTGTCAACCAATTCAACTTCAAGATTAACGAAGACGCTTTCCCTGCTCTGGTATTGTCTGTCTCCCCGCTGGATATTTCACGTTACGACAGTCACTTTGCACGCGAAACATCAGGAATGGGTCGTGCTACTGCCGGCAATGGCGAGCTTAACGTTTCAGTGCAGTACAACGATTTAAACAGTAACGCCACCGGTTGGCTGGATTATATTACCATTAACAGTCGCGCCGCCTTGAATCTCAGAAACGGCGAATTGCAATTCAGAGATTTCAGTTCTGTGAGCCCGGGTGAAACCCTTGAGTTTAACATCAGCAACGCCGACCAATCAACGGTAGTCTGGGATGTTAGCCATAGACAATCTCCTGCACGAATCGCCTTAACAACAGCCGGCAACACCGCTTCCTTCCGCATTAATGGAGACAACTTATATAGAGAATTCGTAGCCTTTAATCCTTCAGCAACTTTCCCCTCCCCTACGCTGGTCGGGGCTGTAAGCAATCAAAACCTCCACGCGATAAGCCAGGCGCACTACATAATAGTTGCCCCGGATCTGTTTCTAAGTCAAGCTCTTGAGCTTGCCGAAATACACAGAACGCGGCAGGGGCTAAACGTGGAAGTTGTTACACCCACTCAATTATATAATGAATTCTCATGGGGGCACACCGACCCGACCGCGATCCGCTCGTTTATACGTATGTTCTATGAAAGGTGGGGCTCAGATAACGAAAATTCTCCCCGCTACCTTTTACTCTTTGGTCATGGCTCCTACGACTCACGCACCGAAGATCCGGATAAAAAATCGCTTATTGTAACTTATCAGTCAGAGAACTCTGTACACATTACCGACAGTTATGTGACCGACGATTATTTCGGCTTCCTTGATCCAAGTGAAGGCGACAGCGACCGCTACGATCGTCTGGACATAGGGATAGGCCGCATTCCTGCCAGGACGCAGGAAGAAGCAACTATAGCAGTTGAGAAAATCAAGCGTTACCTCGATAATCAGGACAGCGGAAATTGGCGTAAACTATTAACCTTTCTGGCCGATGATGGTGATTTTACTATTCACATGAGAGACGCTGACCTTTTGGCAGAAAAAGTTGAGGGCAATCATCCTCAATTTGATATTAGGAAAATTTACCTCGATAATTACAAAAAAACCAGCTCCCACACCGGCGAACGATCACCCGGCGCGCAGGACATGGTTGACCGAACTATAGCTGAAGGCACTTTATTGTTTAATTTTGTCGGACACGGCGGAGTAAACGGACTAACCGGTGAACAGGTAATTACAAAAGCCGGCATTGAGAAATGGTCAAATAGCAGAAAGCTACCACTCTTTGTTACTGCCACCTGTGAATTTAGCAGATACGACAAACCCTTAGATATATCAGCCGGAGAAAGAGTGCTGTTTAACCCTCATGGCGGCGGCATAGCTCTTCTCTCAACAACAAGAGTGGTCTATTCAGGCCTCAACTTCCAACTCAACAACGCTTTTTTTAACTATGTTTTTGAGCGCGATGAAGAGGGCAACACTCCTACCTTAGGAGAAATTATTAAGAATACGAAAAACAATGCGGGCAACAGTGTTAACAAACTAAACTTTTCGCTATTGGGCGACCCTGCATTGAAAATGATATATCCGCAACTAAAGGTTAAAACTACCGCTATTAACAACAAACCTCTCACGGATATTCCCGACACTCTTAAAGCTCTTTCAAAAGCTCATATCCGGGGCGAGATAACCAATAACGCTGGAATAAGACTTAATGATTATAATGGTAAAGTGGACGTGATAGTGTATGACAAAAGACTCGAAACCACAACCCTGGGCAATGGCGGAGAGACTCCATTCAAATTTAAAAACTATTCCAATATACTCTTTAAAGGCATTGCAACAGTTACTAATGGTGAGTTTGAGGCTAGCTTTATGATACCTTACGACATACGATACAACTATGCTCCAGGCAAAATCAGCTATTATGCCCGTTCAGAAGACAGTGGCGAGGCATTTGGAGCCTTTAAGGATGTTATTATTGGAGGCTCAAGCGATATTACAACCGGCGACAATGAGGGGCCTGATATTGAACTCTATCTTAATCATTCGGGGTTTAAACCGGGAGACAAAACCGGCAGCTCGCCTCTGCTTTATGCCAATATCTTTGACGAGGCGGGCATTAACACTTCCGGCAACGGCATTGGACACGATATTATCGTTATAATCAACGGCGAAACAAACAAGCCGATTATCCTTAACGATTATTTTCAAGCCAAGCCCGACGATTACAGGGCAGGCTCAATAATATACCAGCTGCCGGAGATGAAGCCCGGAACTTACGAGTTAAGTTTTAGAACGTGGGACAACTACAATAATTCCAGAACGGCGAGCCTGAGTTTTGTAGTGGATGACACTAACGATTTGACAATTCGAAATTTCAAATGGTATCCCAATCCCTTGCATAGCAATTCAACAGGATACTATTCCTTCGAAACGGACGAGCCCAATGCCGCATTAACCATTACAGCCGAGACCATCGCTTTCAGCGGAACTGTTGCCGGTCGAAGCAAAGGCCTTACTGTGGCAGAGGGTAATCGTGTCGAAGGACTTCCTTTGCCCTTGAGCGAAATTGGCATAAGATATCCGGGAATATACCTTGTTCGTTTCCATATAAAATCGGCCAGTGGTAAGGAGACCCAAAGAGTTGAAAAAATCGTAGTAAAGTAGCAGCTCTATTTTAACTATATTTACGGCTCGAAAATTTATTGTATATCATATTATTTACCTTCAAAATTTAAAAATAAACTCATGAAGGATTTTTTGAAAAAGGTATTTGTTTTTGCTTTAACTGCATCAATTAATGTAGTAGCAACACAGGCACAAACTTATGAAGAAATTAGTGGGCGCGGCGTTAATATTATTAGCTCTGCCGTTCCCTTTATCGACATTGCCCCTGATTCACGAGGCGGAGCAATGGGAAACACCGGAGTGGCATCTACACCCGATATGTTCTCTATGCATTGGAACCCGGCTAAATTTGCATTTATAGGCAGCGATGCCGGAGCGGCTATTTCTTACACTCCCTGGTTGCGTAAACTGGTGAATGATATTAATATGTACTACCTTACCGGCTATAAACGCATTGATGATATGCAGGTAATAGCTGCATCGGTTCGTTATTTCACCTTAGGCGAAATACACTATCGTTCAGGGCCGGAAGATGGTGGTTATCAGGTAAAGCCAAACGAATATGCAATTGATGTAGCATACAGCCGTCTTCTATCCCAAAAATTCTCAGGCTCGGTAGCTTTCAGATATATACGTTCTGATATGAATTTCAAGGAAGATGATAGCATGAAGCCGGGCAACTCCTTTGCTGCCGATTTGGCCTTTTACTTTCGTACTCCTACAAATCTGATTGGCAGCGACTCCGACTTATCAGCCGGTATTAACATCTCGAATATAGGAAGCAAAATTTCTTACGATGGTGTCAACAAGGAATTTATTCCGACTAATATGCGACTGGGCATCGCTTTGGATACTGAAATTGACCCCTATAACAAACTCAATGTCAATGTAGATATAAATAAATTATTGGTTCCTACTCCCGGTTTTTCACCCAGCGACGCCAACGCAGAAGATTATCGTCAAAAATATAATGATATATCGGTTACAAAAGCCATGTTCCAATCATTCTCGGATGCCCCCGGCGGCTTCGAGGAAGAACTTCAGGAAATCAATGTTTCTGTTGGTCTTGAATATTGGTATGTTGACCAGTTTGCTATACGTGCAGGATATTTTCATGAACATGAAAATAAAGGCAACCGAAAGCTATTTACTGCCGGTATTGGACTAAAATTCAACATGATGACTTTGGATGCTTCATATATTATCCCGGTCGTTCAAGACAGCCCTCTGGCAAACACGATACGTTTCTCCCTGGGATTTGACCTGGGTCAGTTCTCCAAAAACTAAAGATGCTAAGTTAGAAGATGAGTTTAGGCTTTAGAATAGGCATGGGCTACGACGTTCACCGTCTTGCGCCCGGATATAAGCTGTGGATAGGCGGCCTCGAGATCCCCTTTGAAAAAGGCTCCGTCGGGCACTCCGACGGAGACGTGCTGATTCACGCAGTTTGTGATGCCCTGCTTGGTGCAGCTAATCTGCGGGATATAGGCTTTCACTTTCCCGACAATGATCCTTCCTTGAAAGGAATTGACAGCAAGATAATACTGCAAAAATGCATGCAAATAATCAGGTCAGCCGGTTATGAAGTGGGGAATATCGACTCTACCGTGGCTTTGCAGCAACCTAAAATAAACCCATATATTGAAGATATGCAGGCCTGTCTGTGTGAAGTTATGGGAATTGACAAATCTCAATTATCAATTAAAGCAACGACAACAGAAAAAATGGGCTTTGTAGGCAGCGGAGAAGGAATCTCAGCCTACGCAGTGGCTCTGATATCGCGCAAGGTCTAGCTAAGACCTTTTCATAGTAAAAATCTGCTTAATAATAAGGGCCGCCTCCCAAAGGAAGCGGCCCTCTTAAGTTCTCGGAAGTTATAATCTATTATAACTAAGCCAGTTTAACATTTACAGCATTAAGTCCTTTTCTGCCTTCTTGAAGGTCATAAGTAACCTCATCATTTTCCCTGATTTTATCAACTAAACCAGTAACATGTACGAAATACTCTTCGCCTGATTCTGCATCTTTAATAAAACCGAAACCCTTGGTGTCATTAAAAAACTTTACAATTCCTTTGTTCATAATATGTTTAAAAAAAAATTAGATACTTCAAAGGTAAAATAATTTTTTATTAAGCAAGGAAAATAAAATAAATTTGTTATCATTAATAATTACTAATCAAAAAAAACTATGCGGCAAATTGCTTCCTTGATAATATGCTCTATACTCTTCTTAAAAGTTGATGCGCAGCAGGCTTCCCTGCTGTTTTTTGGTGATATTATGGGCCATGGAGGGCAGATAAACAGCGCACTGCAGCCCGACGGCTCTTACGATTACTCTTCCTCTTTGAAATATATAGAAGCTACATTCAGGTCGGCTGACATCGTTGTTGGCAATCTCGAGCTTACATTTGCAGGTCCGCCCTACTCAGGCTATCCTGCTTTCACATCTCCCGACGCTTTGGCTTCAGCTCTTAAAGAGGCAGGTGTTAATACCCTAATTACGGCCAATAACCACTCCTATGATAAAGGACAGAGGGGCATGGAACGCACCATAGACGTATTGGAAAACAATTGGTTTGTCAGAACCGGAACCTTTAAAGACAGTATTGATTTCAAGGCTAATAATCCCAAAATCATTGATATCTCCGGAATTCGCATTGCCCTGCTGAACTACACCTATGGCACCAACGGTATTGTTGTTAAATCTCCCAATATTGTGAATCACATCGTTGAGAAGGAAATGGCTGAACATATCGCGACAGCCAAATCTTATAATCCCGATAAGATTATTGTTTGCATTCACTGGGGCGACGAATATCAACTGACACCAAATGCAAGGCAGAAGGCAAGTGCCGATTTCCTTTTTAATGAAGGAGCAGATATTATTGTCGGTTCGCATCCCCACGTGCCTCAGCCAATGCATTTAAGCTACAATGAGGAGGGAAAAGAACAACTGGTGGCCTATTCTCTGGGCAACTTTGTTTCTAACCAACGTAAGGACTATACCGACGGGGGCCTTATCTTGCGCATAGAATTAATAAAAGAAGACGGACAAACGCGCATTGCAAAGGCAGAACATCAACTAAGCTGGGTTTACACCCCTATCGAGGGAGGAAAGAAGAACTACTACATCCTTCCTGCTTCCGTCTATTCAAGTAATGGCTTGCCTCCTCAGCTTGCTGAGGCAGAGGTAGCCATGAAAAGCTATTTGCAGAAAGCCAGGGAAATAATGAAACTAAATACCAACATCCCCGAGCTAAGCGAAGAATGGCCTTTGCGGTAAGCAGTAATTAGTTAAAAGTTAAAAGTTATAAGTGATTAGTTATAAGTTTGTCTTCAACCATTAACTCATAACCAATAACTCATAACTCATAACTCATAACTACCGCCTTTCTCTTACCTAAGCTTCTCTTCAATAATGGAAAGCGTCTTTTCAACAGCCTGGTTCAAACCCGATGGTTTTTTGCCGCCTGCCGTGGCAAAGAACTTCTGTCCACCTCCTCCACCGTCAATCATGCCTGATACAGCTTTTATCAGGTCAACAGCATTCAACACGCCATTGTTGGCCAACTCGTCTGAAACAATAACCGCCAACTGAGCCTTATCTTCAGACTCCACTCCCAGCACAGCGACCATATCCTGATCGCACTCCGAGCGCAATTGAAATGCTATATCCTTCAAGCTATCGCCAAACATAGGCTTCAAAACAGAATGCATCAGCATCACTCCTCCGACCTTTCGAGCATCGTCCTTTATCCTGAGCTTCACGGCTTGAATAGCGCTCTGTTTCAAGGCCTCAACCTGCTTTGCAAGAGAACTGTTCTCTGCAAGTATAGCTTCTACGCTCTTTCGCAAATCCTTCTGTTTATGAAGCATTTGACCCAACTCCTTGAGAATGTCAGATTGAGCATTGAAAAACTCCTCAGCCTTATCTCCCACTACAGCCTCGATACGGCGTATTCCGGCTGCTACTGATGATTCACTTACTATCTTAAAGATGCCAATCTGCCCTGTTGACTTAACGTGAGTTCCGCCGCATAACTCTAAGGATTCGCCAAAACGAATAGCGCGAACTACATCCCCGTATTTTTCACCAAATAGAGCTATGGCTCCCATGTTTTGAGCTTCTGATATAGGCAGCGAACGGAATTCTTCCAATTCCATATTCATGCGAATCTCCCTGTTTACTTCTTTCTCTACCGCCTTAATCTCCTCATCACTCAGCTTTTGAAAGTGAGAGAAGTCAAAACGCAAATAATCAGGGTGAACCAAAGAACCCTTCTGTTCAATATGGTCGCCCAGATGTTTCCTCAAAGCTTTATGGAGTAAGTGCGTGGCCGTATGATTATTGGCTGTCATCCTTCGTCTTTCACCATCTACCACAGCTCTGAATTTACCTGACAAATCTGCAGGAAGCTTAGGCGCAATATGAATTATCAGGTTGTTTTCTTTCTTAACATCTACAATAGGATATCTTTCACCCTCAGCCTCAATATAGCCGCTGTCACCCACCTGACCTCCACTTTCGGCGTAAAAAGGAGTAATATTAAACACCAAATGGTAAAGCTCCTTATTCTTCGACTTAACCTTGCGGTACTTTACCAGATGAACGTCGGCCTCAAGATAATCATAGCCTACAAACTCTTCTATCTCGTCGTCATTTAAAACTATCCAATCGTCTGTCTCTACAACTGCCGCATTTCTGGCACGTTCTTTCTGAGCCTTCATCTCCTGTTCAAACTCCTCACGATTGGCCAGAAGGCCATTCTCCTTCAAAATCAGTTCGGTCAAATCAAGCGGAAATCCGAAAGTATCATAAAGATCAAAGACCAGCTTGCCATCAACCACCTTCTGATTTAGCTTTTTCTTATCGGCAATAATCTTTTCAAGCAGCTGGATGCCCGTGGCAAGAGTGCGCAAAAACGCTTCTTCTTCTTCGCGGACAACCTTCTCTATCAAATCCCGGCGGGCTACAAGTTCAGGATAAGCACCACCCATCGCTGCCTGTAGTGATGCAATCAGCTGCCACATAAATGGCTCCTTCACCCCCAAAAAGGTGTAAGAATAACGCACTGCCCTTCTCAAAATTCGGCGTATCACATAACCTGCCTTGTTATTTGAAGGCAACTGCCCATCACAAATAGCAAAAGCTATGGTTCTAAAGTGGTCGGCTACAACGCGCATCGCGATATCCGAGTCTTCAGCAGCAGCATATTTCACCCCCGTAAGCGATGATATTTTCTGAATTATCGGCTGAAACAGGTCAGTATCGTAGTTGGATTTCTTATTCTGAATAACTCTGGTAAGGCGCTCAAATCCCATCCCTGTATCAATGTGACGCTGAGGCAATGATACCAAAGAGCCATCGGCCTTGCGATTATACTGAATAAATACCAGGTTCCATATCTCTATTACTTCAGGGTGATCCTTGTTGACAAGAGTCTCGCCGGCCACAGCGAGCTTTTCTGAAGCAGAGCGCAGGTCAACGTGTATTTCTGAGCAAGGGCCACAGGGGCCGGTATCTCCCATCTCCCAGAAGTTATCCTTTTTGTTGCCATTAACAATGTGGTTTTCGGGAAGATGAGTACGCCAAATCTTATATGCTTCTTCATCACGGCCTATCCCCTCCTCCCGGCTTCCTTCAAAAACCGAGGCATAAAGAGAGCCGGCGTCTAACTTCAGAACATCTACAAGGAATTCCCAGGCCCAGTTAATGGCCTCCTCCTTAAAATAATCGCCAAAGCTCCAGTTGCCAAGCATCTCAAACATAGTGTGATGGTATGAATCATGTCCTACCTCCTCTAAGTCATTATGCTTACCCGATACCCGAAGACATTTCTGCGAATTGGCAACCCGTACATATTCTGCCGAATTATTGCCCAGAAAAATATCTTTAAACTGGTTCATCCCGGCATTTGTAAACATCAAAGTCGGGTCATCTTTAATAACCATGGGAGCCGATGGCACAATACGATGCTGCTTCGACTCAAAGAAGTCAAGAAAACTCTTTCTAATTTCAGACGCTGTCATACTATATTCCTATCCAGATTTATCATTAAATCAAACAAATGCAACTTTTTATTTTCGTGAACGTAGAAGCCACAACTAATGCTGCTTTTCAACCTGCCCCTTACTTTAACCATAGTAAAACACCAAAAACACGATTAAAAAGAAACAACAAAGATGCAAAACTTATAGCATAATTTCAGTTGGCAACGGCTGATAAATTAAAAAATGCAGGGCAAAAAGATATTAATCCATGCATTTTTGCATCTTAACAACAAATTTTTATATTTTAGCGTCAAAATTCTTGCCGTATGTCAAAAGTGAAGTACAAATATAATCCTGAAACGCTGAGTTACGATAAAATAGAAACCGGCTTTCGGTATTACTTATCCAAAGCGTTTACTTATACTCTTTTCAGCGCCCTTATGGGCTTAGTTTTCTTTTTTGCATATATATACCTTATAGACAGTCCCCGCGAAATAAAACTTGAGAGAGAAAATGGCAAGCTTCTCTCGCAATATGAAATAATGGCCACTAAATTAGAGTTGGTTTTGACGGTACTTGATGACATACAGCAAAGAGATGAAAATGTTTATAGGGTAATATTTCAGGCTGACTCCATTCCTAATTCAGTGCGCCGCGCCGGCTTCGGGGGTATTAACCGTTACCGCTATCTTGAAGATCTGGACAATGCAAAATTGGTTATCAATACGGCTAAGAAGCTCGATGACGTGATGAAACAATTATATGTACAGTCTAAGTCTTTCGACGATATTATCGACCTCACCCTGCGTAAAGAAGAGATGATACGTTGCGTACCGGCTATCCAGCCCGTTTCCAACAAAGACCTCAGACGCACAGCCTCAGGATGGGGATGGCGCATCGACCCTATCTACAAAACACGTCGCTTTCATGAAGGACTTGATTTCTCCGCTCCCACAGGCACTGAAATCTATGCTACCGGAGACGGCGTGGTAAAATCAGTACGTAATTCTGCTATCGGATACGGTAAAAACATAGAAATAGATCACGGTTTTGGATATACTACGCTTTATGCCCACATGCATGAATTTAATGTAAGAGAAGGGCAGCGCGTAAATCGTGGCGATATTATAGGCTATGTAGGTGACACCGGAAAATCAACTGCTCCTCATCTTCACTACGAAGTTCGGATTAAAGGACGTGCTGTGGATCCCGCACACTATTTCTTCCAGGATTTGACGCCCGATCAGTATGAAGAGATGATCAAGATATCATCTAACAGCAACAGGACCTTCGATTAATTTGCTTGCTTCAAAAAAAAAAGCTAAAATTGTCTCTTTCGATTGCTTAATTCGCGAAAATTATGCCATATAAAGAGCCGAGCGTAGAAAAGCTTTACTACACAATTGGAGAAGTAGCTAAGATGTTTGATGTCAACACATCTCTTATCCGCTATTGGGAAAAGGAGTTTGACATTATTAAGCCCTACAAAAACAAGAAGGGAAACAGGATGTTTACTCCTGAAGACATTGAGAACTTTCACCTTATCTATCACCTTGTTAAGGAAAAGGGCATGACTCTGAAAGGTGCTGAAAAGAAGCTGAAAGACAATCGTCTAGACACAGTCGAAAACTTTGAAGTGATAAAACGCCTTAAAGAAATTAAGCAAACACTGCTCGCGATTAAAGATAGTCTTTAGGCTATCCTATTGATTTATTTATCAAAAATATCACAACTTAATAATATGAGTGAGGCAAGCATCATTATGCTCAAAGATATTATAGGAGCTATTGAAGCGACAGCTCCACCGGCTTTGCAGGAAAGCTATGACAATAGCGGACTGCAAGCAGGTTCTCGTGAGTCCGAAATCACAGGCGCTCTTATTTGCATAGATATCACCGAGAAGATTGTAGAAGAGGCGATAGACCTGAAACTCAATCTGATTATTTCTCACCATCCCCTGATTTTTTCAGGAATTAAGAGCATTACTGAAGCAGACGCCACTGGTCGCATACTTCGTAAAGCTATCAAAAACGATATCGCCCTATATTCGGCCCATACAAACCTGGACAGCATTAGCGGAGGTGTAAGCTCTAAATTAGCAGACAAACTCGGCTTGATAAACCAGACAATACTTGAGCCCAGGGCAGGACGCTTGGTAAAACTGGTCACTTTTGTGCCCTATGCTTATGCCGATAAAGTGCGTCAGTCTCTTTTCGATGCCGGTGCGGGTAAAATTGGAAACTACGACAGCTGCAGTTACAATATTACAGGAGAAGGGACTTTCAAGGCAGGTGACAACACCAATCCCTTTGCCGGAGCTAAGGGCGTCCTGCATAAAGAAGCCGAAGTGCGCATAGAAACAATCTTCCCCGATTATTTGGAAAGCTCAGTAGTTAAAGCTTTGCTCAGCTCTCACCCCTACGAAGAAGCTGCCTATGACCTTTATCCGCTAAAAAACAAATGGGTGAATACGGGCTTTGGCGTTGTAGGAAATCTTAATAAGCCAATGCCGGCAAAAGAGTTCCTCACCATGTTAAAGCAGCTTACAAATTCCGGATGTATCAGGCACACAGAGTCTTTTGGCAAGGACATCAGTCGCGTAGCGGTATGCGGAGGGAGTGGCAGCTCATTGTTAAAAGAAGCCATCAGGAGTAAAGCCGAAATATTTGTAAGTGCCGACTTTAAATATCATCAATTTTTCGATAGTGATAATAAAATAATAATCGCTGATATTGGACATTACGAGAGTGAACAATTCACTAAAGAACTTTTTTTCGAGATAGTTACAAAAAATTTTCCTAATTTTGCAGTCCATTTATCAAAGGTGAACAGCAATCCAATTAAATATTTATAACACAATGGCAACAACGGATTCAAAAGTTAAGGCCGCGGATATGAGCGTTGAAGAGAGGCTCCGTGCGCTGTACGATTTACAGAAGGTAGTTACTGAAATTGACAAGATAAGAACACTGAGAGGTGAGTTGCCTTTAGAAGTGCAGGATCTTGAAGATGAAATCGCGGGATTAGAAACCCGGATGACCAACTTGGAGAGCGATATTAAAAAGATGAACGACGACATCCTTGCAAAAAAGAACGAGATAAAGGAGGCCGGTCTGCTTATTAAGAAATATGAAGCCCAGCAATCAAACGTGCGCAACAACCGCGAGTTCGATTCTCTTACCAAGGAAATTGAGTTCCAGACTTTAGAAATAGAGCTCTGCGAAAAGCGTATCCGTGAGTTCACAGCCGAGATGAAGAGCAAGAACGAGTTGCTGGAGTCGTCGGTCAAACTGATAAATGAACGCAAAGGCGATCTTAAGGCAAAGAAGGCTGAACTTGATGAGATTGTTTCTGAGACTAAAACCGAAGAGGAACGCATCAAATCGAAAACTAAAGAAATTGAAGCGCGTATTGATGATAGGCTTTTGACCGCATTTAAACGCATACGCAAAAACGCACGTAACGGACTTGCAGTTGTAACTGTTGCCCGCGATGCTTGCGGCGGCTGTTTCAACAAGATTCCACCTCAGCGCCAATTAGATATACAGTTGAGAAAGAAGATTATCGTTTGCGAATATTGTGGACGTATCCTGGTAGATAACGAATTGTAATTTACAGATAAAGCTTCGGCACACTGTTAATTCCGTATAATAAAAAGAGACCTCCGCCGGAAGGTCTCTTTTAATTTTATTGTCCAAAATCTCAAAGGAATAATATAATTAGGAGCTCTCTAAAAGAGTTTAACAAATAGGCTACCAGCTACCTCCGGCACCGCCGCCGCCAAAGCCTCCGCCGCCAAAACCACCAAAACCACCACCGCCGCCAAAAGAACCTTTGCCGGAGGAAAAATTGCCCCAGCTGCCGCTATGACCGTGGGAAGAGGCTGACAACATACTCATAATTGTCCAAAACGGCAGTTCACGACCTATCGCGGAGTTCTTTACCTTCTTTGTCCTTAACACCAAGGATGCAATTATCATAATAAAGAGCAATACAAAGAAAGCACCCACCGCCGAGCCCTCGCCTCCCGTTCTGTTAACATATTCATCAGCCGTATATTCTCCGCGAGTTAGCTCCATAATCACATTCACGCCCGAGAGCAGGCCGGCATAATAATCCTCATTTCGAAAATGAGGAATTATCTCGTTATCAACAATACGCCGGGCAATAGCATCGGGCACAGCTCCTTCCAGTCCGTAACCTGTTGCAATAAAGACTTCACCACGCTCGTTGCCTACGCGGGGCTTAACAACTATTACAAGACCATTATCGTTGTCGCCCTGCCCTACTCCCCAACTGTGACCAAGGCGGACAGCATAATCTCCGATAGCATAACCATCCAGAGAGCTAATGGTGACAACTACAATCTGTGTTGAGGTTTCACGTGCAAATTGCGACAGAGAAGACTCCAGCCGCATACGATCATCTGCATCCAGCAAGAGGGCATAATCATTCACCAGACGAGCCGGTTCAGGCTTGGCAGGAATCGCATGCCCTTCATGGATTAGGCACAATAGGAACACGAAAAACAGAAACACTACTCTCCTTTGCATAAACCGACTATTATTCTCCATACGATAATTCATCGCTCAATTCATTCTTATCATCACTACTATAGGGGAAAAATGCTTTCAGACTTTCACCGGCCATCATAATCCCCTTGACCAGACCTCCGGCTATGTCACCTTCTCTGAAATAAGAGAATATAGTCTCTTTTATACTCTCCCAAAAATCAGGCTCTACGACAGCATTTATCCCGGAATCGCCCAGAATCGCAAGCTGATGGTCGTCCTTCGACAAATAGAACAGAACCCCGTTGCGCCCCTCTGTTTTGTGCATCTTCAGCTTCCCGAAAATATAGGCGGCCCTGTCCATAAGTCCTTCATTGCACCGGCTCTCTATATGCACACGAATCTCGCCTGAAGTGTTTTTCTCGGCTTGCCTGATGGCATCGATAATAAGAGCCTTCTCCTTCTCGGAAAAATATTTTTGAGGCATCCTATCGTCCCTTAAAATTGAACCTGAGGAGCCGTATGACTTGCTTTGTCGGCTTCGAAATAGGGCTTCCTCTCAAATTTAAACAAAGATGCTATCAGGTTTTTGGGAAACTTGGCGATATAGGTATTGTACTTGCGCGTCTCCTCATTGAAGCGATTACGCTCAACAGCAATGCGATTCTCGGTGCCCTCAAGCTGAGCCTGCAAATCTAAAAAGTTCTGGTTTGCCTTTAAATCAGGGTATCTCTCAACAACCACCATCAAACGCGACAGCGCAGACGACAAGTTATCCTGAGCCTCTTGAAACTGCGCAATATTGGCCTCGGTAAGTCCTTCAGCACTTAGATTAATACCGGTGGCCTTGCTACGGGCTTCAATAACCCCTTCAAGAGTCTCCTGTTCATGAGCAGCATAACCCTTGACCGTACTAACAAGATTGGGAATAAGGTCGGCACGACGCTGATAAACGTTTTCAACCTGAGCCCACTGTGCATCAACTCCCTCTCTAAGCTCGACCATGGAATTATAACCACAACTGCTGAAAAGAGGAATGGCTACTAAAGCCGCCAGAAACAAACGTGTCAATTTCATAAATCTCATTATTAATAATTGAATTTAAGTTACTTAACTATCTAATCCCAAAAATCGTTTTATAATAGCCGGTAAGCCCTTCCTTTTTTTCTGTTCATATTGCTTTCGATAATCAATATAACCAAGCGAGGAAGAATCAGGATTAATAGCCTGGTAAATCTCGCCCCAGCCGGGAAATCCAAAGACAATACGATCGTCAATAAAAAGGTCTGCATCAACCTTCCGGCTCTGACCCGGCTCTAATATTTCTCCCGGGAAACTGCAGTTGACTGCATAAAACTCTACTCCGTTTTTGCGACAATACTCCACTGCCTCATCTAAAAGCTTGCCGTCCCTATAAGTCCACAATATTAGCTGATGCCCGTCTTTTTGAAGCGCTTTAAGCGTTTCAAAGGCAAAATAGCGCTGCTTTCCAATTGAGGGGTAACGATGTTCTACAATAGTGCCGTCAAAATCAACCGCGATCATCATAAGCAGGAAATATTATTCATCAATAGCTGATTCAGGGTCTTCTGACTCTGTTTGTAAAAGCTCTTCTATCTTCTCCTTTGAAGGAATATTAAGTAAATATGCAACAAATAATATCAAAACAATATACAAAAAAGAGCTGTTGCGTGAAAACATAAACGATATAACTGACAAAAGATTTATGGAACTCAAAACGACCATCTTTGCTATAAACCCGCTTTTGTACAAAGCATACTTAGTATCCATATCCATATCCCCTTTAATAAGCTTCTTTTTTCTGCCCTCAAGCGCAAAAGCAAGAGGAACAGCCCCTAAAACCATCAGTATAATGATAGTTTTAAAATTTTCTGCTCCTTCAGCCGTTAAGGCCGCAGCAGAAGACACCATTGGAGCAAGTATTATGCCAATCAAGGCAATAATTATTTGGAGGACAAAAACTGCCCAAAAAAGCATCTTTAAGGATTTTATACTGTTTATTTTTATCATAAATAATTCTATAGTGTAGCTTCAAAAGGCAAACGGTTAAGCAAAGAGCGGCCAAGCGTTATCTCATCTGCATAGGCAAGTTCATCACCAATAGCAACGCCCCTCGCGATGGTGCTTATCTTAATAGGATAATCAGAAATTTTACGATAGATATAAAAATTAGTCGTATCGCCCTCCATAGTAGCACTTAAGGCAAAAACAAGCTCTTTAATCTCGCCGCTTTTCACTTTCTCCACAAGAGCTTCTATGGTCAAATCGTCGGGACCTATCCCGTCCATAGGCGAAATAATGCCTCCCAAAACGTGATATAATCCATTGAATTGCTGAGTATTCTCGATAGCCATTACGTCCCTGACACTCTCTACAACACAAAGCAATGAGCGATCTCGCTTATTGCTGCTGCAGATTGCACAGACTTCAGAATCCGAGATATTATAACACACATTACAATAGCGAATCTCCTCACGCAGCAGCTTTATAGCATCAGCAAATCTAACAACATCCTCTTTCTTCTCTTTCAGAAAAAAAAGAGCCAGACGCATTGCCGTTTTTCGACCTATACCCGGAAGTCGCGCAAGCTCATTTACTGCGCTTTCAAGAAGCAGGGATGGATATTGTGAATTATGCATATTTTACTATTTCTAAGCAGGCAAAGTTAATAAAAATCAATTAGCAGACAGCAAGAGTAAGAAATCCAAGGCAAGTAACTCTCAGTAGTAATAAGTAAAAATTTCTTTTCTTTGTACTGCTAATAAAAAATAAGCCGTAGATGAATCCTATATTAATAGCCTCAATTATCGCTGCCTACTTTCTTGTACTATTGATAATATCCTGGTTTACAGGCAAGAAATCTGATAACGCTTCATTCTTCCTTGGCAATCGCAGATCGCCCTGGTATATCGTATCCATCGGAATGATAGGCTCATCAATCTCTGGCGTTACATTTATCTCCGTGCCGGGATGGGTCGAATCGCAACAATTTACCTATCTGCAAATGGTAGCAGGCTTCGTTTTGGGTTATATCCTTATTGCTAATATTCTATTACCTCTCTACTATAGGCTAAATCTTACATCTATATACAGCTACCTAAACGACCGCTTCGGACGCTACAGCTATAAATCGGGCTCCATACTATTCCTGGTTTCCCGAACCATAGGCTCAGCAGCCCGAATGTACCTTATGGCCAGCGTATTGCAACTGGCACTCTTTGATGCTCTTAATATTCCCTTCTACCTCACTGTTATCATTTGTATTTCGCTAATTTGGATTTACACCTTTAGGGGTGGAATCAGGACTATAATCTGGACCGACACGCTTCAAACAATAATGATGCTTGCAGCAGTGATTGCTACAATAGTAATAATCAGCCGCGAACTCTTCCCCGGATTTGGCGCCATGGTAAAAGGCATTGCCGATAGCGATATGTCAAGAATATTCGTGTGGGACGACTGGGGCTCTTCGCGCCACTTTGTAAAACAGTTCTTTTCAGGGGCTTTTATAACTATAGTAATGACGGGTTTGGATCAGGATATGATGCAAAAAAACCTTTCTTGCAAAAATCTCAAAGATGCTAAGAAAAACATGTATTGGTACGGCTCAGCCTTCCTTCCTGTAAACCTGCTGTTTTTGAGCCTTGGAGTTTTACTTTATATGTATGAAGCCAAAATGGGCATTTCAGCCCCCGAAAGAGCTGACGACTTATATCCAATGATTGCTCTGGGAGGATATCTGCCAACAATCGTGGGAGTACTTTTTATTCTTGGCTTGGTTTCTGCGGCTTACTCCAGTGCCGACTCGGCGCTTACCGCACTTACCACAGCCTTTTCACTCGACATTTTGGAAGTTGACAAAATGCCTGAAAAGAAAGCCAAACGAGCCAGGATTATTACCCATTTAGCTTTCACCATACTAACCGTCATTGTTATTCTGGGCTTTCGCGCCCTCAAGCAAGACAGCATTATAGACACAATTTATGTGCTGGCAGGCTATACCTATGGCCCCCTACTGGGCTTATACAGCTTTGGGCTTTTTACCGGGTACAAAATCCACGATAAGTTGGTTGTACCTGCCGCCGTTCTGCCACCCATAATCACAGGAATATTAGACTACAATTCCATGACGTGGTTTGGCTTCCAATTGGGCTACGAAAAGCTGATTTTAAACGGCGCACTCACCTTCCTGTTCCTTTGGCTGATAAGAAAAAAATAGGAAGAAATCATTTCGGACATTTGTGTCTTATTTAAATTTGCTTTATATTTGTGCAATTGAAATGATTTGATTGCTCAAAAATGAAAGGATACGAGTTATGACACAATTTTTAATAGTTCTGGCAATAGCTGTACTTTTTTTGTCGCTGGCATTTTTAGGATTGGCAGTTAAGGGCTTCTTTAAGAAGGGAGCTCAACTGAAAACCTGCGGCGGTGGAAATTCTGAGGGAGCCTGTGGTTGTGGTGCACAGCCTACCTCCTGTACTTCAGGTATTGAGTAGAAACATACCGCCAAACATGAGAAGCGCTTACCTTTAATCCGGAGCTAAGCGCTTTTTACTTATAACTAATTACCACTTTCCTCGTCGAGCGGAAACCCGGGGCTGCAATAGACTTGATACTCTTCTTCTCCATGATAAATAAAGCAGGCTTCGATGCCGGGCAGTGATTCCACCAGGAGTTTGCCGCTATCCAGGCCAAGCACCATACAGGCAGTTGCATAAGCATCTGCCTCCATGCATGTTGGGGCAATAATAGAAGCACTCAACAAAGAGTGATTGACGGGATAGCCGCTTCTGGGATCGATTATATGAGCATATCTTTTCCCATCTTCCATGTAATAATTGCGATAATTACCACTCGTAGCAAGGGAAGCTCCCGATAGATTTATTATCATTTGCAGCTCGCGTGTGCCATTAAACTGATCAAAATCAGGCTTATCAATCCCCACCCGCCAGCTTGAACCTTTGGCGTTAAGCCCCAGGGAGCGCATCTCTCCTCCAATTTCTACCAGATAATTTTTCACACCCAGACTCTCAAGATATTCAGCTGCCACATCCACCCCATAACCTTTGGCAATTGCACTGCCATCAAGCATTACGCCTGCCTGCTTCTTAATCAGGCAGCCATCTTCAATCCGCAGCTGATCCATGCCAACATATTGCCTAAGGCTGTCTATAAGCTGCTCAGTTATAGTTTCACGATTTTTAAAGCCAAAACCCCAGGCGTTGACCAGAGGAGCTACAGTAATATCAAAAGCCCCTGAGGATTTCTCAGTAACTTCTTGCGCCATGGCAAACATCTTGAGAAAGAAAGTGTCCGGAGGCAGCCCGGCTTCGTTGCGATTCAGCCTGCTGATATAGGAGTTGCTGTCGAAGGTGGAAAGCGAGCTGTTAAAGCGCCAAAGAAGCTCATTTAGCTCCTTATGTTGATCATCCGGATGTTGGTAAACAAAACGATAAGTAGTGCCAAATATGCCTCCTTCATTAACAATATAAACAGTTTTGGGTGCACAAGCACCCAAAACCGATATAAGAAGGACTATAACCGCGAAGAAACCAAATCTCTTTTGCATCTCTTCATTATTTTATATACTAAGAACCAAAATCGTCAAAAGCAATCATCTCATCGGGCACGCCCAAATCGTAAAGCATCTTATTAACAGAGGAGTTCATCATCGGGGGACCGCAAAGATAGTACTCAATATCCTCAGGCTCCGGATGTTTGATAAGGTAATTATCAAAAATAACCTGGTGAATAAAGCCAACAGGGCCGTCCCATTTATCATCAGGAAGAGGCTCCGAAAGACCTATGGTAAATTTAAAATTAGGAAACTGCTTTTCTATTTCCCTAAAATGCTCTTCATAAAATATCTCCTTAACCGAGCGAGCCCCGTACCAGAAAGTAACCTTACGGCCGGTTTTCAAGGTATGGAAAAGATGGAAAAGGTGAGAACGCATAGGAGCCATACCGGCACCTCCGCCTATAAACATCATTTCACGGTCGGTATCTTTAAGGAAGAATTCTCCGTAGGGTCCTGAAACATATACTTTGTCGCCCGGTTTGAGCGAGAAAATATATGAGGAACAAATACCGGGATTAAGCTTCATAAAACCACCGTTAACTCTGTCAAAGGGAGGAGTTGCAATACGTATATTAAGCATTACAATATTCCCTTCTGCCGGGTGGTTAGCCATAGAGTATGCACGATAGGTAGGCTCAGGGTTCTTCATCTTCAAATCGAACATATTGAACTTATCCCAGTCGTCACGATACTTTTCATCAATGTCGAAGTCCTTAAAATCAACTTCAATCTTAGGAACATCAATTTGAATATAGCCGCCGGATTTGAAGTCAAGATGCTCGCCCTCCGGAAGTTTAACAACAAACTCCTTGATATAGGTAGCAACGTTTTTATTCGAAACAACGGTACATTCCCATTTTTTGATTCCCAGAATCTCTTGAGGAATCTTCATGTTAATATCCTCACGCACCTTGACCTGACAGGCCAGACGCCAGTCGGCAGCCTGCTCTTTACGGGTAAAGAAACCGGTCTCTGTGGCAAGAATTGAACCGGCTCCATCGGGCACCTGGCAACGACACATCGCACAAGTTCCTCCTCCACCACAAGCTGAGGGGAGAAATATCTTACTGTTTCCAAGTGCTGATAAAAGAGTCTGACCGGGGTCAACCTCTAACTCGCGTTCACCATCATTAATCCGTATAGTCACTTTCCCTTCGGGTGTAAGTTTTGCCTTGATATACAGAAGCAGGATTACAAGCAAAAATATGACCAGGAAGAATGCCACAACAGCAGCAAGAATTATTGAACCCTGAATTGCTAAAAAAAATAGATCCATTATTATTTGATTTTATCGCGTTCTGATTACAGCTGAATACCCATAAAGCTCATAAATGCTATGGCCATCATACCGGTTATGATAAATGTAATACCAAGTCCTCTTAAGGGCGCCGGAACATTAGAGTATTTTATTTTCTCACGAATCGCGGCAATACCGACTATGGCAAGCAACCACCCAATGCCCGAACCAAAACCGAACACGGTAGCTTCAGCTATTGTGGCATAAGCTCTTTCCTGCATAAAGAGAGACCCACCCATAATAGCACAGTTAACGGCTATCAAAGGAAGAAATATCCCCAAAGAGTTGTATAAAGCCGGGGCAAACTTCTCGACCACCATTTCAAGAATTTGAACAAAGGCAGCGATTACCGCGATAAACATGATGAAGCTCAGAAAACTAAGATCGAGGTCGGCAAAATCTTCACCCAACCATGAAAGAGCTCCGGCTGAAAGCACGTAGTTTTCAAGCAGCCAGTTTAAGGGCACGGTGATACCAAGTACAAAAACAACTGCAACACCCAGTCCGAACGACGTCTTTACAGTTTTTGATACTGCCAGGTATGAACACATACCAAGGAAGTAAGCAAAAATCATATTGTCAACAAAAATGGACTTGACAAATATATTAAGTAAATTTTCCATTTTGAAAAGCTTAAGTATTAGGACTTGTTACGACTCTATAAGTTCCTTGTTACGGGCACGTTGCACCCAAATAATTAGTCCGACTATAATCAATGCCATTGGCGGCAATATCATTAAGCCATTGTTGACATATCCCATATCGTAAAACAACTGTGGGATAATCTGAACCTCACCGAAGACAGGAAGAGTCAGGGCTCCGGTACCAAACAATTCGCGAACAACAGCTACAACAACAAGGATAATCCCATAGCCGGCACCATTTCCAATCCCATCGAGGAAGGAAGGCCAGGGCTTGTTAGCCATAGCGAAAGCCTCGAGGCGTCCCATAACAATACAGTTTGTGATAATCAAACCAACAAACACAGAAAGCTGCTTACTAACTTCATAAGAATAGGCTTTCAGGATTTGATCAACCACTATTACCAGTGCTGCAACCACAACAAGTTGCACTATAATCCTGATCCGCGGAGGGATACTATTACGTATCAAAGAAATTACAACATTCGAAAAAGCAACTACCAGAATTACTGATATCGACATAACTATTGCAGGCTCTAACTTTGCTGTAACCGCGAGAGCAGAACAAATACCCAGAACCTGAACAGTAATCGGATTCTGTACGCCCATGGGGCTTGTTAACAATTTTAGGTTCTTTGCAGAAAACAAAGGTTCGTTTTGCTTACTCATGGCTACTCCTTTCTATATTTTTTAAGAATGACTCATACCCGATAAAGTATTCATCCAGCATATTTGCAAGTCCGTTTGAGGTTATGGTACCACCTGAAATTCCGTCAACCTCATGCTTGTTGTTGGGGTCGGCACCTCCTTTGACAACATCAATACTCCTGTTCTTACCGTTTTCAAAGATTTGCTTCCCCGGAAATTGATTCTGAAAATTATCACCGGCGATCTCAGCTCCTAAGCCCGGAGTTTCGCCTTTGTGCGAAAAGGTGGCTCCATATAGAGTATTACCATCATCATTAATGGCAATATATCCCCAGATAGGACCCCATAAACCGTTGCCGCGTAGTTCTATGACATATTTAACAACGCCATCCTCCAACTTTGCCTCGAAGACAGGCAACAGGCGTTCTTCAACCGGCTTGCGATTCTCATCGGCAAGACTAACATTGAAGGCTACTCCTTCAACCTTCTCACCCTTGAAATTGACAATATAACTCTTGTCTCCGATTATTTTCTCATAAATCTCTTCAGCATTATCGGCGTTAGAGTCTATATTGATAGATTTAAGAATGTCAATTTTCTTTGCTACCATCTCATTTCTATCCTGCAAAGGCTTTAGCGAAGTTGCAACAAAGGCAAGCAAGGCCGCAACCACAATCACCAGCACAGAAGCGTAGATCAATGTATAGCCATTTCCTTCTTTATTCATCTGCTTATAATTTTATTTGTTTACGCTTTTACCAATGCCCGTTTTGCCCGCCGCTTAATATTAGCATCAACTACAAAATAGTCAATTAGCGGAGCAAAAGTATTCATCAACAAAATTGAAAGCATCATACCTTCCGGATATGCGGGGTTGACAACTCGGATTAAAATAGCTATTACTCCTATCAAAAATCCGTAAATCCACTTCCCGGTTTCGGTACGTGAGGCCGACACCGGGTCTGTGGCCATAAATACAGCCCCGAAAGCAAAGCCACCCAGACATAAATGCTGAAGAGCCGGGATATGCATCAATCCATTTGAGCTTTCAGTACCAAGCACATTAAACAAGAGAGCCATCAGGTAGCCTCCGGCAGCAACCGAAAACATAACTTTCCAGCTTCCCACGCCTGTGAAAATCAAAAGCGCTGCACCTATTAATATTGCAAGAGTAGAAGTCTCCCCGATTGAGCCGGGAATAGCTCCAATAAAGCTCTCCAGAAGAGAATAACTTACAGTGCCGCCGGTAGCAGCAACGCCCAGGGCTGTAGCGCCTGTTGTTGCATCAATGCCGGGCATCTCTGCAAGTCCCGAAATCCAAACCATGCTACCCGAAAGATGGGCAGGATAGGCAAAGAAAAGGAAGGCTCTAGCGAGCAAGGCCGGGTTCCAGATATTCATTCCGGTTCCACCAAATACTTCTTTTCCTAAAATAACTGCAAAAGCCGTAGCCAAAGCAACCATCCACAGCGGAATGTCAACAGGAAGGACCAATGGAATCAACATTCCTGTAACCAGAAATCCTTCGTTAACCTCATGGCCTCGAATCTGGGCTGCTATAAATTCAATTGCCAGACCGGTAACATAAGACACGATGATTATCGGTAAGACTCTGATAAACCCGTGCCATACACAAGTCCAGAATGCAGCATCCTGACCCAAGGCAAGGTAATGTTGATATCCGGTATTCCATATACCGAACAGCAGCGCGGGAACCAACGACAGTACCACAATAATCATGGTACGCTTCATATCCATAGCATCACGCATATGCACCCCGCTTTTGGCGGTGGTATTGGGAACGAACAAGAACGTTTCGAATGCGTCGAAGGTGGAATGAAGCGCAGCAAACCTTCCTCCCTTTGAGAAGTGAGGTTTGATATTATCCAGATATTTTCTTAAACCCTTCATTAGAAATTATTTATTTTTTTGAATTAGCCCAGTTCTTTCATCATAAGATTAATCCCATCACGCACGATAGCCTGAAGTTCCATCTTTGAAATATCAACAAACTCGCAGAGCGCAATATCTTCTTCTACAATTTCATAGAGACCTAACTGCTCCATTTTATCAATATCTTCGGCTAAGATGGCCTTAATAAGCTGCTCGGGAAGAATGTCCATAGGAACAACCTTCTCGAATAAACCTGAAACCACGATGGCACGCTCAGATCCATGCAAATTAGCATTTAGCCTGTATTTTTTATTCTTGCATATCCAACTGAAGAAGCTGCGCGAAACGCTGAATTTGCCAAAGCCGGGGCTTGCCCAACCCAGAAACTCATAGTCATCACCTTCGGGAATAACGCAAAGCTGCGAATGGTAAAAGCCCAGATAGCCATCGGCTCCGATGTTAGTACCGGTCAATACATTGCCCGAAATTACGCGAAGAGAACCTTCCGCAATATTATCCTTCAAAATCTCAACTACAGAAGCTCCAAGACGGTAACGCAGGTATAGAGGTTTCAATACTTCCGAACCTGTCACTGCTATTACACGAGAAAAATCATGCTTGCCCTGAGCAAACAAATTTCCGATGGACACAATCTCCTGAGGATTTATTACCCAAACCTTTTCACCCTTATTAATTGGAGAAACATGATGAATCTGTACGCCAACATTTCCGACAGGGTGAGGCCCCGAAAAACTGTTAAGAGTAACCCCCTGCAGACTATTATAAACCTTAGATGCTGATCCGGCACTTATCCCGATATGAACAACAGGAGCAAGCTTCTTCAAAACTTCAACACCTACTTTAAAAGCCTCTTCCTGTCCGGTCAAAACAAAGTCATAATCCGGAGCAAGAGGTGATGAATCAAAACCGGATACAAAAATAGCCTTGGGAGTGTCAGATGGATTAGCCAGAATATCATAAGGGCGCTGACGCAAATACGGCCAGGCACCTCCTTCAAGGAGTTTGCCAACTATAGCATCCCTATCCATAGTAGCAGGATCGGATTTGCCAAAGTCAAGGCTCTCATCCTTATTGTCGTTTTCTACAACAACTTCCAAAATACGACGACGTTCGCCTCTGTTAATAGTTTTTACTGTACCGCTAACGGGCGAAACAAACTTAATTTCAGGATGATACTTGTCGTGAAACAATACCGAACCTATCTTTACCGAATCACCCTCCGCAACCACCATCTTTGGCGTCAAGCCATGAAAGTCAACAGGCTTAATGGCAAATAGACCAGGCAACTGAGCTTGTCCGAAAACCATTTCGGCCTTTCCTTCAAGGGGAATATTAAGCCCTTTCTTTATTTTTATCACCTCAGACATACTTGAATTGTATTATAATTTGCCCCCAAAATTACATAAAATTATAAGTTTTCCATATTATTGTAAAAGATAAACTAGTTCATTATGAGTACGAATAATTCATACATAAAGGTCTTAAATATACCTAAGGGCTTAATCATGAGTAATTACGGATATATTTCTTTAAAAGCCCTGAGATTATTTTGCTCATTTTTTGCAATTTTTAACTTCGTGAATCCCTCCCTTTCTGCTCAAACTGCCCTGAATGAATATATTTCGCCTGCCATAAAAACGCTGCAGTTTCACCGCAGCAATTGGCCTCTTTCTTATCCCGTGATTAGACTAAACAGTGAACAGCAGCTTACTTTGTCATTTGACGAGCTCGGAAGCAGTACTAAAAATTATCAATACACTATTGTTCACTGCGATGCCGACTGGATTCCTTCCCGGCTAATGCCTACCGATTATATTTCAGGAAACCCGATAAACCCTATACTTGACTATAGCTATTCTTTCAATACTACGATTGACTACGTCCATTACAGCTTAAGTTTCCCAAATCAATCGATAAGCCCTTTAATATCGGGCAATTATATGCTTCTGGTGTTTGAAGGCTTCGATTACGAAAAGCCTGTCCTGAGAAAGAAATTTATGGTAAATGAGCCGATGGTAACGATTATCCCTTATATCCGAAACCGGATGCATGGACTTACAACCGCCTCAATGCAGGAGATAAATTTCGAAATTCAGCACGAAGGATTTTCAATCAGCAACCCCAATGAAGAAATATCGGTTAGCATCTTGCAGAATGGAAGAACAGATAATGCTATAACAGGCCTAAAACCCCGCTTCTTCACAGCCGACCTTATGGATTTCAACTTCACCCGCGAGACTGAAATGGAAGGCGGAAACGAGTTTCGCTACATTGATATTCGCTCTACACGCTTCTTTTCTGACCGTGTTGAAGATATTCAATATGTTGACCCGTATTTTCACATCACCGTGGTCCCGGATTATAGCCGCAATCCTTCATCATACCAGTACAGACAAGACCTCAACGGGCGATACTATATCGAAGTTGATGATAAAGATAATGATGAACTGGAGGCTGACTACCTTTTTGTTCACTTTCGCCTTTATAGCGAAAAGCCACTGTTATCAAAGAAAATTTTCCTTAATGGAGCGCTGACTGACTGGCAACTCAACAAGTCATCCGAAATGAGCTATGACCCCTCAATTAATGCCTACCGTAAGTCCCTGCTTCTCAAACAAGGATACTACAATTATCAGTTTCTTGCGCTCGAGCAAGGTGAAAGCTCCGCAGAACTCTTTCCCCTGGAAAACAGCTTCCACGAAACTGAGAATGATTATCTGATTTTGGTGTATTATAAGAACCTGACTGACCGCAGCCACAGGCTGATTGGCGCAGAACTTATCAACTCTGTTAGAAGAGATTAATCCTAAATACTGTAAGCCTGAAACTACCCTTAACTAACAAAGAATGCAGCCAACTTAGAAATAATTACTACTTTTGCATCAAGTCGATAATGCAAGCTTGGATCTAAGGATGAGCATTTAAAAACAAGCGTTTATAGATTTACAAAATGAGCTGGAAAGAAAAAGCACAAGTAATACTTCCGTTGATACGTAACAAATACGTGTTGACTGGTCTGCTTTTTATTATATGGCTGTTCTTTTTCGACCAAAACAACATGGTCAACAGGATGAATCTGTCGCGCAGAATTAATGATTTGGAAAAGCAAAAAGAGCATTACAAGCATGAGATTGACGAAAACCGTAAGCGCATGGATGAGCTAAAAAGCAACCCTGAGAACCTTGAAAAATTCGCACGTGAACAATATCTGATGAAAAAACCCAACGAGGAGCTGTTTATAATTATAGAGGAGTAAATATTATTTTTGGCTAATGCTGAGGCAAAAGCGACACACGAAATTAGAAAAATGAAGTTGACACAAATCCTTACAAGCCTCTACTCGCTGGGGATGACCGCGGTTCTTGCGGGAATTATTATGCACATTGCGGGCTTGAACTATTCTTATATAGTCTTTGGAATAGGTCTAATCCCTGTGCTTGGAATCAGACTCTATAATATGGCTAACAGCAGCTCAGAAAATCACCGAAAGCACCTGATACTGGTTGTCAGCTCTCTTTCTTTAGCGGCAGCCTGCGTAGCAATATATTACGGGCGAAGCTATTGGGTAGTATTCATAGTAATCACGGTCGTGCTTGATTTCTACATATCTATGCGCCGTTTTAATTGACAAACAAAGGATTTTCACGTTCATACTTACGATAAGACAGCAGAAGCTCCTTTTCTGAGAGCAACTCTTCATCTGTTATGCCAAGCCTGTCTGAAAGCTCGATTGCCATATCAAAAACAGGAGTCCTTTCGTAGAAATAACCATGACTATAGTTTAAGTATTTTACCACCTTAAAAGCATTAAAAAGCTCGAAAAAGCGCTTGTCAAACCCGGCACGGGTAGCGCAGTCGCGTTTTATCACCTCAAGTTCATCAAAGAAGCCGCTATTAAGCAAAAAACTACGCATCGGGCCGGTCAGTTTGTAGGTCCAGCTTTCGTAAGCATCAGCAGCTACTTCAAACAACTCGCCCTTCACCTCAAAAAACTGCTTTAAATCTTCAAAAGCCTGAATATTATAAGTTAATCCGGCCAGATCACTCCCCCCAAGATGAGCTGTTATAGCCGCTCCCGTACCAAATATAACCCTGTCGGAGAGGCGCGGAGAGGGAAACACAGTGCAATTGTTTAGTTCACCAAAGCCGCCCAAAGGGATAAATTTTTGAAGAAAATAGAAGTCTTCACCGGCCTGCTTTCTGGGCATTCCACCGGCCCGTGCATAAGAAACGGCACGCATTGCCATCGCCGAACCCATCGAGTGAAAAGGATAAAGAAAGCCTGCATAACTATGTGCCAGCTTCATATAGCGCAGATGCAGCTCATATTTGATTATTGCCTCGTATATCGCGGCAGGATATTCCTCACCCTCTATCGGATGCTCAAAAAAGATATTGGCACCGGAGCGCCCGGGAACTGAAAACCACTCTTCTATCGCCTTGAAGTAAGTCCTTTCAACTGTGGTGTCAGCATCAAGGGCGACAATTATCCCGTCGGGATTGTTTTCTCTGTAGAAAAGATCTGCTGCCGCATCCATGCCTATCCTGCGAGCCAGGCCTGCTCCAAAGTGCTTTTTTGGAAGCCTCCGGGCTTCCAAAATATCCACACTAAGCCAGGAAGGAGTATCAGCCGCAGCTTTTTGAGCCAATTCTTTTTGTCTCATCTCTACTTCCTGATTCTCATCATCGATCGAAGAATTTAAAACTATCACAAGTCTAATATTCCCCTTTGGCTGCTCGCAATTTTTCAAGGAATTAAGAGTAGCAGCTAAGTAGTCCTCCTCCTTGTAGGCCGGTATCACAACAACAACAGCAGTATTCATGCTACTACCAAGTTCACCGTGCTGCAAAGGATGTCTCGAAAGATACTTCTCAAGCATTTTATATGCCTGCTTGTATGGAATCATTATTTGATGCTTTTGTAATTGTCAGACCCGGCCCGGAATCCCATATATTAAAAAAAAGCTGCCTTTACAGACAGCTTTAAATATTATAAATTGCGACCCGGCTTTATTTATTTGCCGCCGCGAAGCGCTCATTCAAGATAGCTACCACCTCATCAGTTACGTCCAAAGAAGGATGAGCATACAGAAGGTTATCACCCATGGTGTTACTCAAAACCATGCGATATGCTTTCTCTTTGCTATATCCAACAAGGAAATTAGCAATGGTGTCGCGCAACTGCTGATTCATACGATTCTGTTGCATCATAAGGTCGTTCGACAAACGAGCGTTAAGCTCTTGTAATTCTTGTTCCTTACCGCGCAAACGACGCTCTTCACTTTGAGCACGATCAAGAGACAGGAAACCATTATTTTGAATTTTTCTCTGAAACTCAACCATGTCCTGCTCAAATACTCTGGCACGTTCGTTAAAATCTGTACGAGAAGATTCTTCCTTCTTAATCAGTTCTTCACTTAATTGACGGGCAAACTCATACTTTATTATTAGCGAGTCGGTATTGATGTAAACCACACCGCTATCGGCAATAAAACCCTCTTCACCTTCAGAACTAACTCCGGAAGTCTTTTTCTTGTCGCTCAAAACAATTACAAATAGAGCTGCAACAGCTAAAGCGAGAACTGCATTGATTGCTAATGATACGTTTTTCATACACTTTTATTCGATATATGTGTCCTTAAGCATAGTTATTAATGACCACAAATATAACCTTATAACAAACATTTAAAAACGTTTTAGCCCTAATTTTTAATAATGTTCAAAAAAGTGTGCGGCGCTGAGGCCTGTAGTTCGAGCCCTTCTCTCCCATGCCGGTACCCGGCTCGCTGCAAGGAATAGGACCACGCGGAATGTTTACAACAGGGCCTCTGTTAAAACGATAAATAAGAGAAAACTCATTGCTCCCGCCGCTATATCCTGCCAAACCCGAAATAGTCAAATCATAGCTGTAAGCAAAATGAACAGGACCAAGATTTATTCCTAAACTAAAGATAATGGCATCATTATTAACCAAGGACTCACTACTAACCCCGGGAATGCCTCTGTACCAAATACCTACCTCGATAGGATTAGCGTACCAATATGCTCCAATGTCCAATTGCTGAAAATCCAATTGCCGCCTGTACATAAAAGCCAAAGTTGCACTTTGCTCATCCCGAAAACGGCTTGGCTTCTGGTAAACCCACTTAGCTCCACCAAAAGCAACTGTCTTCATAGGTATGTCTGATTCAACATCAGTAAAGCCAATATCGTTTTTTACCAAATGATCGAAGGTAGCACCCAACCAGAAGTAATCATTATAAACCATTGCTGATGCCGTGGCATCAAGCTTATGATATTGCTCTATCGGGAACTCGGCATTTATCCAGGGGAAGACTTCGCCATCAGGACCTACCTGCGACAGGCGCGAAGGGTCAATCTTTCGCTCGGCATACTTAAACTGAAGCCCGGGACGCACAAAGATATTCTCAGTAACAGCCAGCTCGTAAGCATAGACAATGCCAAGATTCTGGGTTACCAGCTGGCCTCCTCCCTGGTCGTCGCGCATAAACAGCAAGCCCAGCCCACTGTTATAATTGCCGAAATACTCATCATAAGAGGCAGCAAAGGTCCTGAATGTGTTACTTATTCCCGGCCATTGATCCCTATAATTCAAAGCCACCCTCCCTCCGCTGGTGAAGCCGGCAAAAGAAGGACTTAAATAGAGGGGAGATGAGTAAACCTGAGAAAAAGACACATCCTGAGCCCCTGACTTTTGATTAATCAAAAGAAAGAGAGCCAACACAATAAAGGCCGGATTACTAATACTGCTTATATTTCTTATTCTAAACATCTTCATCATTCTATAACCAGAATTATCCTATCGGACTAAAAGAACACTTCCTGTTTTCCTGAATTCACGGCCGTTAACATACTTCCCGGTGGCAAGATATACGTAAACTGCCTGTGGTGCCATCTGACCTTCGTACATTCCGTCCCATCCGGTATTTATATCATTGGTCTTGAAAATCCTTTGACCCCAGCGATTAAATATTTCAAGTGTAAACTCATCCACGTCCGAGAAGGCAGGCTTAAACACTACAACATACTCAGACGATGGATCAACACCAGGGCCGGAAGCGCCCCCGGGTCGGGGTTTAAAGGCATTGGGGAAAACCAGGTAACCCTGAGCCTCGGCTGTAATCACCTCTTCCACAGTAAGGGTATCAGCACATCCATTGCTATTGCTGACAATCAGGGTAACATCATATACCCCTTCCTCTGAATACTGGTAGGCCGGATTACGCTCATTTGAACTCGTACCATCTCCAAAATCCCAAAGCCAGGAAACAGCGTCCGTAGAAAGATCATAGAAACGGGCATTATCGCCTGGTATATAAACAATCTGAGGATTGACAGTAAAATCTGCAACAGGATGTTCAAACACTTCTATCGTCTTATTAAATACGCCATCATTACCATCAGGACCGGGAGCCACAAGCTTCACATTGTAAGTTCCGGGCTCTGTATAGGTATGAACAGGGTTACGGTCGCCTGAGGTGCTTCCATCACCAAAGTCCCACATATATACGGAACCTCCCACAGAATAGTTTGTAAACAGAACCCTCAACGGATAACATCCTGCATCAACATCGGTAATAAAACCGGCATCAGGCACAGGTCGGTAATCAATGCTAACCAAATCATAGGTGATACAACCATTAACATTAATCTCCCAACGGAAGGTGTTAATTCCCTCATTCAGATTACTAACTGCAGTATTGAAGAAGTTTGCATCTGCAAGTGCAGCTGTACTGGTACCAACAATTATCCAGCGGGAGTCAAGCTCTCCGGCATTATTAGCATTAAGAATAGCTTCAGGAGAATATACTACCTGGTTCTCTCCGGCATAGGCCTCTGTTTTATTACTTATTACAGCCACCTCATCAAAGGTGCCGCATTCACCATAGGCTACCTCCCAGCGATAAATATTTTCACCGAAGCCAACATTCCTTACTATCGTATTATAAAGAGTTTCATCATCAAAAGTACCTGAGCCCTTAATAACAGTCCATTTACCCAGGCCTGTCTCCGGATCGTTAGCATTAAGCACCGTATAATTCTCACAAACGGCAGGCTGGTCTGAACCGGCAAAAGCCTTATCAGGTATTTTATTGAATATAACAACTCTGTCGCTCAGGCTACACTCGCCCTTGGTAATAGTCCACTGAAACTCATTTGCACCGAATCCAAGATTGCTCACCGAAGACTTAGGATCGTTGACATCTGAAATATCACCATAGCCACTAATCCTTTCCCAATATGCCTTATCATAATACATCGGGACATTGGCGTCCAGGGTCTGCTCGTCTTTGCAATCCTCAATATCAGGCCCTGCATTTGGACGTGTAGGACTATTATTAACTATGGTAACATCGGAAGTCTTAACACATGAGCCCTGACTGATTGTCCAGCGCAAAATATTGGTTCCTCGTCCCAAGGTGGAAATAGTCGCCCGTGGATTATTAACATCAGAAATATTACCTCCACCCTGAACAAAACTCCATATTCCCGTTCCGTAATCTGGAGTTGCTGCTTTTAAACTAAAAGTTGAGGAGCAAACTTCTTCATAGCTGGTTCCGGCATTTGGCTCAGAAACTGAGTGATTTCGAATTATCACCTGATCTTCAAGGGTACATCCTTCTACCCGCTGCGTGGTCCACACAAAGATATTATCACCGTTTGCCAGACTGGAAACAGGAGTATTGTATAAAGTTTCATCCTCAAAAACCGCTGAACCGGTAATCACTGTCCACCTTCCGCTTGAGCCTAAAGTAGGCGCTGAAGCATCCATCACGTAGCTGTCACTGCAAATAGACTGCTCATTACCGGCATAAGGAGTACTTGGAAGATTATTATTTACAATAACATCATCATAGCTCTGACAGCCTCTGTAGCTAACTGTCCAACGCAAAGTGTTGCTTCCTCTTCCCAGGTTGGTAACGCGTGTAGTTGCAAGACCGGGCGAAACAAACTGCGCAGAACCCTGACCACCCGGGATAGACCACATTCCGATTCCGGGGGTTGGATTAACGGCAGACAGAGTTACTTCATCCGCACACTCGCTACGATCCACACCGGCATTCGCTATAACTTTATTGTACTGAAGCACCACATCATCAAAACTAACGCAGCCCTCATTTGTAATAGTCCAACGCAGAATATTATCCCCAAAAGTCAGACCGCTGACCTGTGCAGAAGGATCTTCGTAAGGATCGGCATGAGTTGTTGAAGTAAGAGTGGCTGAACCGCTTCTTATGGTCCACCTTCCCTGCCCTACAACATCTTCACTACCCTGAAGAACACTTGTCGGCTCGCAGAGAGCCTGGTCAGCTCCGGCATCGGCTATGCTTGGCATATTATTGGTAATCACGACCTCATCAACATCAGTACAGTTAACGTTACTTACTGTCCAGGTAAGTACATTCTCTCCACGATCGAGACCGCTTACCTTTGTCAAAGGATCATTAGGATTTTCAAATACAGCTGAGCCCGAACCTCCCTTTATTCCCCATGTGCCTGTACCTACCATAGGATTGCTGCCCCTAAGTTGGGTGAAATCTTCACATATTGTATTATCATCCCCGGCATCAGCTTCAATGAAGTTGTACCTAATCTCAACTTCTGAAGAACTGGTACAACCGTTGTTGTCAACCGTCCAGCGGAAGCGGTTAGAGCCGCTTCCCAAGCCGCTGACAACAGCATTAGGATTGTTTATATCTGCAGGATCTATAGTTCCCGAACCGGCTACAAGACTCCAGCTGCCCACACCATATAATGGACCTGTTGCCCCTAAGGTGTGAGTGGAAACACATACATCACGATTATTACCGGCAAAAGATGCTGAAGGCTTGTTATTAGTAATGGTAATTCGATCCTCCAAGGTACACCACTCGGTATATATCTCGTAGATTAATTCGTTAGCGCCCTGGGCAAGCCCATAGACCAGGTTGCCCTCAAACTGGGCACCTCCTGTTGAGCCCGGCCTCCACCTTGCAGTTCCATAAACCGGTGTTGAAGGATTTAGAAGATAATTATCATCACACACGGCATCATCTTCACCTGCATAGGGTTCAGATGGCAAGCCATTAATAATCTTAACAGTATCCGTGCGTTCACATTTATCCTTAGTTATTGAATAAACCAGGATATTCTCACCCTGAGCAAGGTTACGAACCCAGCTGGTCGGAAGACCAGCATCCTCGATTTCTCCTCCTCCGGATATTATTGTCCACTTCGGCGTTCCCATAAAATAAGGAACCGTACGAGGAGCATTGCCCCTAAGCTGGTACTCATCATTACAGAATACAACATCATTTCCGGCCATTGCCTGGTCGGGCTGGTTGTTGGTTATGGTAACATCATCGGAACTGGAACTTGAATGTTCACTGCTTCCGTAACGTATAGTCCACCTAAGAACATTGTCATCGGGAGACAAATCAAAAACACGCGTTTTAGGATCGCTTGGATTTTCAAATCTGGCAGTTCCGGATATAACACTCCATTGCCCAATAGCTCCTTGCGGATCATTAGCCTCAAGGGTGGTAAAGTTTCCACAGAGCGTTTGCGGACGACCGGCCTCAGCGTCAACAACATCACCGTTGACAATTAGCACCTGATCAAATGCAGAACAGTTGCCATTAGTTACTATCCAATGGAACAAATTCTCGCCCCTTCCCAAATCAGTAATCAAAGTACCCGGATCATTAGGATTGGCGATAGTCCCGTTGCCGGAAATTAACATCCACATGCCTGTCATACCGCTTCCTACAGGAACAGCATTCATATACACCTCGGGCGATGTTACATATCTGACGGGGTCTCCGCCGTCAACAGGATAAGGACGGCTGTTAACAATCACAACTTCATCCTCCGAATAGCAGCCCTGATTGTTAATGGCCCATACCAGCCTGTTTGAGCCCTGGCCAAGGCTTACCTGAGCTATATGAGGCTTAGTCGGATCAGCTACGATTACGGATCCGGAGCCTCCCGAAACAGCTCGCCACTGACCTGTTGCACCTGCCGGTACGAGCGAACCCCTAACTGTAACAATATTATTACAGACTACTTCGTCCTTGCCGGCATCCACTTCAACCTTGCGGTTGATCACAGTTAGGTCGGCATAAGTGCTGCACTTATTGTTGTTATTGATAGTCCAGCGATAGATATTCTCGCCGAAATCCATTCCTTGAACCTCAGTATTAGGGTCGTTGGCGTCAACAAAGTTGCCTGCGCCTTTCACCACACTCCAATATCCAATTTCCGCGAAAGTAGCATCTACGGCATTACCGCTAAGAATTACAGGCAAATCGCAAGCTACTTGAGCACTTCCAACCGTAGCCACAGTAGCCATATTATTGTTAATAACTACAAAGTCGCTACTTATACAACCATTATTATTAATCCTCCATTCAAGTTCATTTCTTCCACGGGCTAAATTGCTCACAGTGGCAGTAGGACTGCTGCCATCGGCGAAACCTGCAAAGCCGCTGATCACATGCCATGAGCCGCTGGCACCGGCAGACACAGCAGAAGCTGCCATCTGCGTATTTGAAGAGCAAAGCTCCTGATCAGGCCCCGCATCAACTGTCAGTTTGTTATTCCGAATAGTTACTGTGGCTGCATCACTACAATGGCCATTGCTAACTCTCCACTCAAGGATCACATCTCCCTGAGCTATATCCTGCACCACAGTGATGGCACTGGTGGGCGAAACAATTTGCGCGTATCCGCTAATAAGCGACCACAGACCACTGCCCCATCCGGCGCGGGGTGCCACTGCCTGAATTGTTATGTTCTCTCCGCAATTGGGAATTATTTCAGGTCCAAGAATTACAGCCTCGTCAGCCTGACTATTCATAACAGTTACTTCAGAGTAACTCTCACATCCATTCTGAGTTAGTGTCCATCTGAATCTGTTCTCACCAACAGGCATATCAGATACCAAAACATTGGCTGAAGCCGCATTGTTAAAATAAGCTGATGAACCGACAGGATGTACCGCAGTCCATTGTCCGCTTACCCCTGCAATAGGAGGAGGAGTGCCAACTAATTCAACAGTTCCGTGACACACAGAAGCACTGCTTGCTGAGGCATTTACCACCAGTTGATTATTGCGTACAGTTACTTCATCATAGCTTTCACATCCATATTGACTGGTTACAACCCAGCGGAATCTTACATCGCCACGTGAAAGACCTGACACTGTTACATTGGGATTAGTATCATCAGCAATAAGATCGGCAGAACCTTCAACAGGAAGCGCCAACCAACGCCCCACAGCTCCGGCTGCCAAGTCAGCAGCCGACAATGCTGTTGCATTCAGCGTAACATCAGAACCACAAAGACTGAGCTGATTCACTCCCGCATTGGGAACAGGCAGCGGTCTCACCGTAAATGCCTTGCTCACCTCATCCAAGGCATCACCACAGCTGTTAACTGCCTGAACACTTACAAGGCCGTTAAATACCTCTATATCATCAGGAAAATCTACAACAATCTGGGCTGTACCCTGACCACTGAGAATTGTACCTACCGGCAAAACCCAAATATAAGTATCTGCATAATTAACACCCTCAACTCTAAACACCACTCCTTTACTTCCCTGACAAATATTGTCGGGGCCCTCAAGCACAGCCGCGGAAGCATCCGGAAGCGGGTTCACAATAATATCCATGTATTGCAATGGTCCATCACCACATGAGTTTACTGCATAAACTGATAGGCGTCCGCTTACGGCATCCGTCGCAAAAGTAGTGGTTAAAGAGTATCCTCCTGATACTTCTACGCCATTAGGCAGGGTCCACACATAATGTGATACGCCCGGCAAGGCAGGAACACTAAAGCTTACTGTAGCTCCCTGACAGACTTCCACCGGACCGGTAATGGCTCCGGGTTGCGCGGGCAAGTGTCCCACCAGCACATCAATGGGTAAACCATCAACAGTGCCGGCACAGCCGCCGGAAACCACTCCTTCCAAACGGTAACGCACCGTCTGTGCAGGAGCAACGCTGATTTCATAATTACCTGCCGCATTAAACATCGCAGCATCCACCGTTACAGTACGCACAACAGGAGTGCCGGAAGGCAAGCCACCCACCAAGGGCTGTGCACTGTAAGTCAGCTGCCAGGGCCCGTTGCTTGCAGGATCAAAGGCCACCTCGAGGATTTCATAAGCCCCGGCACAAATGTCGCGACTGGCATCACCCACAAACTCAACCATGCTTACCACAGGTACCGTTACGGTCGCCGTTCCTGAGGCCGTTCCCGTACAATTGGCATCGGCAACAGTCAATAAAGTATAAGTCGTGTTGGCTGCCGGACTCAACTCCAATTGATAAGTCGGCGTAGTAATATCATTGATCCAGAAGGTCGAAGTACCATCGCTGTAGCTCACCTGCCAGGGAGCCGTACCGGTCAGTTGCAAATTCAGGTAGGTCGTTTCACCGGCGCAAACAGTGGTCGTTCCCGACAGCGAGGCGGTGGGACGCTCATGCCTAATAAGCGTAGCCAGTCCGGCACCCTCACCTTTTTCACATCCCGCCACCGTTGCACTGGTCACGCTAACGATGGTATAGGTTGTAAAGTCATTAACAGGTAAAGTGGTCAAAGTCAACACTTGGGAAGCAGCAGTAATCACAAAGCTTTCTGAATTGCTCAAGGTGATTCGCAAATCACCATCGGCAAAATCCCAGCCACTGGTGGCAGCCACCAGGCGTGGCGTTACACCGGCGCAGACCTCATCGCTACCCGGCTCAACACTTAAATGAACCACAGCTTCGGGTTGATGAATAATAAGACCGCTTTGTGCTGACGTACAATCATCACTAATATCGAAATCCTCATCTCCAAACAAGTCCTGAAGATCATTTTCGTCATGCTTCACTCGCAGCACATTGCTGTCGTCTATAACCCGCACGCTATAAGTGCCTTTGGGTAAATTGATGAAGGTATGATCTACATTCGCAAGCACAAGGGCCTCTGTGGAAGTACCTGCAGGTCCACCAGCCAAAATCAACCGATACTGACCACTGGAATTAGGTATGCCACCCGTCACACGGGCAGTAATCACTCCGCTTGAAGCACCCCGACAATCGACTTGTGAGGTAACGGTTGCAGTCACCGCCAAGGGGGCAGTCACCTCATTGATGCGTACATTCTGAGAGACATTATTGCCAAAAGCATCTATTACCGTCACCGTATAATCGCCCGACGCAAGATTATCAAATATAGCACTATTGACCGCAGTCAATTGTTTAATAGTACCCGTGCCGTCCGACAGAGTGAGCGACTGGTAAGACAGTTCACCACCTTTAACCGTAACAAATATCTTTCCGTTGGCCGAGCTAAAGCAGGGGCCACTGGCTTGTTTATCAATCTCTAATTCAAGCGCCTGACCGGGTTCATAAACATAGACTTCGAGTGCCTCAGCGTCGCAGCCATTGGCATCCTGTGCATTGATGGTATAAGTCCCGCCGGAAAGACCCGAAGCGTAAGTCAGCCCCTCGAACGCTGACATATCATCCCCTCCGTCATGCGTCCAGGTAATAGATGTATAGGAACCGCTTCCACCGCTGATCTGAATCGTAATGGTGCCATCGCCGGCATTCAAAGCAGTCACAGGCGTCACTTCCACCAAAGAAATACTAACAGGAGCAGAAGGCTCGTTAACAGTGATTGGTCCATAATTGGAAAGGACACAGCCCCTGGCATCAGTAACACTTAGATAGTAGTTGCCACCTCTTAGGCCAATCTGATCTTCCAAACTTGGGTTAGCCAAATTGCCCGGTCCATTCCATAAGTAGGAATAAGGGGCGGTTCCGCCACTTACTGTAACAGGAATTGCGCCATTATTATCACCAAAACAGCTATTATGAGTAACCACTCCTACACTTATAGTAATAGGTGCAAGCGGCTGCCTTACCTCATACACCCCACTTACAGTACAGCCTAAAACCTCATCTCTTACCACTACACTGTAAGTACCTGCTTCAAGTCCGCTCAAATCCTTTGTAGTAGCATTAAAGCCTCCCTTTGTCCAATGGTAGCTATATGATCCCGATCCATTCAGTACACTCAGGTAAATGGCCCCATTGTTGCCACCATAGCACTCAATGTCGTCTATGGCTGCCTGCAATTCCAGATCGTGCAACAAGGGCACTTCAACCACCAGGTCAACGGTGCAAGCAGTAGAACGCGAGTCAGTAACATGAACAGTGTAGCTACCCGCCTGTAAAGCCGCCTGATTACGATCGTTCACAATAATCCCCGGTGCTGTTTCCCACGCGAAAGTATAAGGTGCAATACCGCCCTTTACATCCAGAGTTATGGCTCCATTAGCCATACCCGAACAAGTCTCAGGCAAAACCATAGAACTAACAAGCAGAGGCTTAGTTAACACTTCTGTCTTAGTAATATTGCAACGTGCTGTGGTTCCCATATCAACCATGGTAATGGTATAAGTACCACCGGGTAAATTCTGCTTCAGCAGTTCTGTACCACCCTCGGTTCCGGGACCGTTCCAGAAGAAACGGTAGGTACCGGAACCTCCAACAGGATTAGTAATTTCTATTCTGTTTTCATTAAGGCAATTTGTATCATCAACATCCAAAACAAAGCCCAACTCGTCCAGCTCTGTTACTTCAAAGTCGAATAGCTCAGAAGAACAATCCTTGCTGTCAATCACCCTGAGATAATAAATTCCTGCTCTTAGTCCGCTCTGGTTTCTTTGTCCTTGAATTATTCCCGAGCCATCACCGGTCGTCCATTCATAACGATATGGAGCCGTTCCTCCTGTAACAGTATGTATATTAATACGACCTTCTGCACTTCCGTAACATTCGTTATTAGTAATATTACCCTCAACCACAAAAGCAGCCGGCTCCATAATTTCAAGGTTGCTTAAGCTTAGCGAATAGTCGCCCCCGCCCGAACAGCTTTGCAGTAAATCTCTTACAACTACCTCATATACTCCGCCTCCCAAATTACTTAAGTCTTTTGTGGTTTCGGCATAAGGAGCGCCGTCCTTTGTCCATGTATATGTATAAGAGCCACTTCCGCCCCCCACGTTCAGCACAATATTCCCGCCGCTTCCTCCATTACAGCTAATATCTGTCAACTCGGCATCCAAAGTTAACTTACCATCTATTTCTATAGTCTTAAGAAGTTTGCAGCCTCTGGCATCGGTCACTTCTACCTGCCAGGTTCCTCCATTTGTAATACCTTCAATGGTTGCTCCATCGCCTACACGGGTATAGGCACCCGGTCCCATCCACTGATAAGTGTAAGGGCCAGTGCCACCGCTTGCAGACACGGTAATGCTGCGGCTGTCAGCAAGGCAATCCAATTCAGATGATAATATTGCATCCAAAGGCACCGTTGGTTGAGTGATACTAAAAGTCTCTTGTACACGGCATCCCTCTCCATCAAGAATTTCAACAGAATAGTCGCCGGCGGTTAAGCCTGTGAGTTCAGCACCTCCGGCAACTGAAGAGCCATTCCAGAAATAAGTCAGCGGCATAGTGGCATTAGCTACTCCATGAATACGGATAGCTCCGTTGTTGCCACCAAAACAGCTTACATTCTGCACGCTGCCTTCTACCAATAGTTGCTTAGCCTGACCAACAGTATAGGAACGACTAAAGGCACAACGCCCTGGTTCACCATTATCAGTCACAGTCACAGTATATAAACCTGCCTCTAATCCGCTCAAATCCTGAGTGGTCTCTGACATTGGAACACCGTCCTTGTTCCATAAATAGTTATAATTACTGGAGCCACCGCTTATACTAAGGTCGATACGACCATCATAAGCACCCGGACAGCTTTCATCGCTAATACTATGCAGCACACTCAAAGTTTTATAGCTGAAAGTCTGTTCCACTGCCGCACAAGCAGCTGAAGAAGCAGCTTGTAGATCGCTCACAATCACACGGTAATCCCCGGCAGTCAAAGAAAGATCGTCGAGATTCACGCTTACCGGTTGATCAATGGTGGCAGTCACCGTTTTGGTCTTCTTGCCCGAAGTGAGCAAGTTGGTGACCTCAATAAAATAGGAGAACTCGTCATCCGTGCCATTGCTTATACCAACTCCACCGCTAATATCAAAGCTAACTGAGAAGCTCTCGCCATTGACAGGATCGCAGCTGATGCTTACCACCGGAATTGTCACTGAAAGCGCCTCAGCAGGTTCGTTAATAATTACAGTCGTCAGATCCTGACAGCCCGAACCGCCACGGTCACGAACAATAAGAGTATAAGTATCGGCAGGTAGATTCTCAATAAAAAACTCAGGACCTGCTCCTATCAAAGTAGCAATTCCATAATCAATTACATAGGGGGCAGTACCACCTTCAACCTGAAGAGCTATGCGACCGGAATTGTCGCCACGGCAGGTATTAACATCGCCCGGGCTAGCTGTAATTACCAAGACATCAGGTTCGGCCAATACAAACTCATCTGAAGTCACACTGCATGATGAACCTAAATCGGTGACAACTACCCTGTAAGTGCCTGCTGCAAGGTTTTGCAGCCAGGCGGTATTGCTTCCAGCAATAGACGACCAGGTTCCCGCTATCTCATCCTTTAGCTCCCAGCTATAACCAAAGGCACCTGAGGCTCCACCACTTACTTCAATGCGAATGCTGCCATCGCTATCTCCATTACAAGAAGCAGGAGTAAGGGTTTCAAGGATACTAATATCATCAGGTTCAGTAATAGTAAAGCTTTGCTCCGCAAAGCACACCTTGGTCTCATCGTAAACCCGAAGGATGTAGGTATCCGGAACCAAATTAGTTACAAGTATATTAAGCTCTCCGTTACCAACAATATCCGGTCCGTTTTCGGGTCGCAGGATATAGGCGTACCCGTTGGTGGCATGAGGCGTGCCGCCTCTGATACTGAAGTTGATCCTGCCGTCGTCTGCACCAAAACAACTAATGTTGTAAGCTGCAAAATTGTAAATCTCTACCGGATCGGGCTGAATCAATTCCAAATTGGTCAACTCCGCTACATTACCATTATCGTCCTGAACCCGAGCAGTATAAAAACCGGCCGCCAGATTGGCAAAAGTCGCTTTATTTCCCGAAACAGAAGTGACGGGCACATCCGTGCCCGGATTGCGAATCAAAGTAAAAGTATAAGGCAAGGCTCCGCCGGCAGCTGTCAACTCAAAAGAACCATTGCTGGCCCCGTTGCAAGGTTGGGGGTGAACGCTAATTTCGCTGAGCGTTAAGGCATCCCCGGGTTGAGACACGGTAATGCTTACATCATCGGTACAACCAACATTGTCTGTAACTGTGGCAATATAAACACCTGCCTTCAGATTGTTTAAAGTCACCACATTCTGAGTCAGCGACGCCGTTACGTCATTGCCTTCATAATCAATACCTGTCCAGACAATGGAATAACCCGGCGTACCACCAGTTATCGCAACAGTTATGCTGCCATCATTGCCATCGTAGGCACTGACCGGCTGATTATTAAACTCACTCACAACAAGCTGAGTGCCTGGCTCGGTAAGGGTATAAACTTCTGAGGTGGTAAGACATAAATTGTTATCCTTCACCTGCACAAAATAGCTTCCGGCTACTAAGTCTGTTACTGAAGCACTAGTCTCACCCGCTAGCGGAATATTCCCGGTGCCGGTCACAACAAACCATTGGTAGGTATTTGGAGCTGTACCTCCACTTGCAACTACTCTCAATTCACCGCTTGCCTCTCCATAGCAAGCCACATCAACCTGATTGTCAAGAGTTATAACTACAGGAGTTGCATCCAGAATGGTAGCTGTTTCTACCTCGTACTTGGCACAATATGGCGAAGGATGGCTTAAATCCCTAACCCTGTCACGCACCGAAATGCGGTAACTGCCAGGGGCTAATCCCTCAAATGTCGGTAATATCTGCCAGTTGACGGCATCAATGCTGTATTCAAAATTGCCGGGCCGGTCCATATTCACCGTGAAACTGCCGTCGGCACCTCCGTTACAAGAAACCGTCTCCCGGTTGTAAGTGATTGAAGCTACAGAAAAATCAGCTGGTTCACCAATCATCACATTGGCACTCACTTCCTCACAACCATTGGCATCGGTCACCGTCACCCGGTAAGTACCGGCAGCGCGATTGCTCAGTGTGGCGGTATTGGTCAGTGGCGTCCAAGTTCCGGGTGTCACTTCCTCTTCCCACAAATAGAAGTAGGGCGCAGTGCCGCCTGTTGGCATGGCAGTACTACTACCATCATTACCACCAAAGCAAGAAACATCTGAATCAATGGTCGTTACCGCTAAAGTATAGTTGTAATCAATAGTATAAGTACGTAGAGCAGAAACACATCCGTAAATATTATCCGTAACCGTAAGCTTGTAAGTGCCTGGTTCAAGGTTGTCGATCAATGGCAGGCTTGATGTAAAAGTACCCGGACCCGTCCATGCATAAGTAAAGCTACCCGAACCACCTGTCACAATGGCTTCTATACTGCCATTGTCCAAACCCGAACAAGTTGGATGAACAACATTGGCATTGATGACCACATTGCGCAACTCAATTTCAAAAACCTGCTCGCAACGATCAGCTGCTGTTGAGTTGGCATCCCATACCCTTATGGTATAAGTCCCCTGCTGTAATCCTGTTACGGAAATGGGCAAAGCCGGGTCGCTGTACAACTGATTATGAAACACCTGATTGTTTTCCTGACGGATAACCCGTACCTGATAGGCAAAGCCACCAGCTGCAGCACCATTGGCATCCACGCCTCCCGACACATTCAAATCAATCCAACCGGTATTGGGCGTTTCACAAGTAATGCCGGAACCGGAGACAGAAGCCTCGAAAAGCGCAGGTTCATCGATGACGGCCGACTCTTCCACGAAACAACCATTGTCATCGCTAATGGTGAAGTCGTAAGTGCCTGCGACCAGACCCGTTACAACATAATCGTTTAAGCCATTCCAGCTGATGGTCTGCGTTCCATACGCAATGGTATAAGGCGCGGTGCCTCCGGTGACCGACAAGCGCACGCTGCCGCTTGCATCTCCGTTACAGGTGCTTATGTCATTGGGTGTAGCCACTACATTCAAAGCTACGACGGGTTGACCAATGGTTATGGCACCTGAGAATTCAGATTCACAGGAAGAAGCGGCTGTTTCAGTAGCCTTCACCCGATAGGTGCCGGCTGCCAGATTGCTGATGCTTCCAGAGCTTCCGGTAGCATAAGGTACCCAGTCAGGAATGGTTACGTCGTAACGCTCCCACTCAAAGTCGAAGGCAGTCCCCCCGGGACGACCATCCACCGCAACGGTAATGGAACCATCGCTGGCACCGTGACACAAATTGTGCTGACGATCGACCACTTGAATGGTCAATTCCTGAGGTTCACTAATGGTGAAGTTATGCACAGCAAAGCAGCTCACGGCATCGGTCACCGTCAGTTGGTAAGTTCCGGCAGGTAGTTGTTGGGTAGCCGGCAAGTCGGCTTGCACATCAATGATTTCACCCACTTCAATCTCTCCCGAAATGGCTATGCCACTAGAAGGAAGAATCGTAAAATTATAATAATCAGGAGCTGGGGCCGTAGCTGCAATAGGCGTACCTCCTGTTGCGCTGAAAACCAAATTGCCATTTTCTCCAAAACAGGTGGCATCCGTAAAGGTGTGACTGACGGCTACCGGAGCAGAAGGCTGGGTCAGTTCGATCGTCTCCGACAAAGAAACGCCACGACTATCCACAACAGTCGCAGTATAATTACCGGCCGGCAAGTTCTCATAATTCGCAAAACTATTCCCGGCGCTGTGCGGTGTTTGCTCTATACCACTGGTATTGGTCAGGGTCAACGACAAATAGGGCGTGATACCGCCAACCGCTCTGAGGTTGATACGACCATTGGAGCTGCCGTAGCAGGGACCCGGATTTACGCTAGTGTAAATCAGATCGAAAGCACTTACTGCATTATCCAGAATTTCAGCTTCCAAAACATCGTCACAACCATTGTCGTCAAGCACAGTAACCCGGTAAAAACCAGCGGACAAATTTTCCTGACGATAAACATCAGGTGTCAGAGGAGCTCCGACCGGAGTGCCACCAAGCGCATCTATCTCGGTCCATACAATATTATAAGGATCTTGTCCACCCGTAATCGCTATCTGAATGGAGCCATCCGATAAGCCCGGCTGAGAAACATGTACAATTTCATCACCACTTAAGGTAATGGTGGGCAGACTGGCAGGACCGTCCACGGTATAATGTTCTGTTACCGAACAGCCTTCTGAGTCAGTAGCCACTATCCGGTAATTTCCGGCAAATAAAGTTGAGAAGGTATAGGAAGTACCCAAAGCAACGGAAGCAGGGCTCGCAGCTATATTCACCCAGAAACCGGGTGACACCTCTCTGTATAAAACATAATTAAAGCCGCCTGCTGCGTGTCCTCCGGCTGCCATTACCTCTATCTCACCTTCAGCGTCAAGAGAACAAGTTATGTCGGTAATGTCAAAATCATCCATGTAAACTGCTTCAGTCGGTTGTGTAATCACAACAGAAGTAGCCATAACTGTCTGACAACCCGGATTATCAGCGTCTCGCACCGTCACATCGTAAGTCCCCGCCGGCAAATTAGAAAAGATATATTTACCGGTTCCATTAGAAACCCATGTGGCGCTGCCACTCAACAAAAATTCGTAATTACCTGATGGCAAGCCCGTAGCAGTGACCGTAAAAGTACCGTTACTCTCACCGAAACAAACTACATCCTTTTCATCTGATGATGAAATATTTATCGTATTACCCGGGTTGATGACAATATTATTCAAGTCCACATCACAACCAGCAGCATCTTCAATGTTTACGGAATAAGTCCCGTCAGCCAGTCCGGTAAAAAGACCGGAAGCACTCACATCCCCATTACTCAGGGTAAAAGTATAAGGAGCCACGCCACCGTAAGCTGAAAATTCCAAACTTCCATCGTTGCTTCCGGCACAAGTTTCGTGGGTCTTATTTTCCAGCACGCCCACCACCACTTTTTCATCGACAATTACAGAGCCTTCCATTTGGGCATCGCAGCCATCTGCTATGCCTATCATAATGGCACGTACGGTATATACGCCCGGCTCGGTAATCGGATTAGGAAAAATTCTCGGCGTGTTACCCGGCAATTGCCCTTCAATAAACTGAACCGCTGCATCCACATCTACGCCATCTTTCTGCAAAATGTAGCGCACATCAATCTGTGTTCCCTGCAGTCCGATTGTCACCCCACCGGAGCCCTGACAGTATATGCCACCATTGGGATCTACCGGCGTAACCCGCTGCTTAATGGGCGCAGCCTTTATTTCAAAGCTCTTAGTCCGCGTTGAAATACATCCGTTTGGATTCTCATAATTATAAGTGATCTGATAAGCACTGGTCGGCGTTACCAAAGAAGGATCAAACAAAGCGCGCCCATTATTTCCCGTAGCCGGTCCGTCCACCTCATTGTCCATAGGGAAATCGGCAGTGAAATAGCCAGAACCAACGGCAGTACCACTGCCGCTGAAACGCCCTTCCATAATAACAGGCGTGGTATTCTGGCAGAACTCCATGGGTTCAGTAGTCCCAAAGTTTACTGCCTGAACCGATTTCACCAGGATGGGCTGCACGGTATATACCTTACAACCACCCTCATCCACCGGAGAATCGTACTCCAGATAAATATTGATGCTAAGGTCGCTGCCACCAATGGCAGGAACCCGGGAGGGATCGAAATAAATGGGCGTGTCGCCATCACTTACTGTGAAGGTGGATGCGTAATCACGAGTAACTCCATCGGCTTGAAAACGGAACAAAGCATTCACCGCATCGGTCCTGAAAGTGTAGTCCACATTTTTGTCGGCCTGGTCGCGACTGTAAACTCCACCCACCACCGGCATGTCACCGGCTTCCACGGGGAAAAGACCCGTCTCGTTGTAACAAAACTCATACTGGTCGAGCACAACCGGCACATCGGGTGCCACCACTTCAACATCGATCCATTCAGTGGCCGAACAAAATCCATCCTGCACAGTCCTTGTTATTCTGTGAGTCCCGACACCTGCCAGGGCGGGATTAAAAACACCCATTCCCACACCGGGGCCAGTATAAGAAGAACCCGCAACAGGAGCAGGCAACAAATCAACCGGACCGTTAGTCAAACAATAAATGCGTCGGCCATCATCGGTATCGAAAGTGGCATCCAAATCGGCACGCACAGTTATATCCTGGGTAATTTCATTCACGCACTCATTGGCTCCGCCGGGATCAGAGGTAAAGCGATAGGTGATTTCATAATCGCCAGCCCCTTTGGCTTGTGGATTAAACAGATAACGGACAGAAGGATCCAAGAGCCATACCGATTCGGTAGGACCACCGTCTTTTGCAACAATCAATTCTCCACCGGTAACCAGGCCGTACCACTCCTGATCCACATTGTTGTCGGCACAATACTGCGCACTGAGTCCATGCAGCGACAAAGTAGTGCCCACCTGAATGTTGTAAGTAATGTCGGCTTCGCAACCACTGGCCGGGTCAACATAGGTGTAAGTCACCGCCCAAAGTCCGTTACCCGCAACTGATGGATGAAATATTGCGGCACCTTCGTCGCCTGTACCACTATTGGTAATACTTCCTGTTGGAGCATTGGTGGTAAAAACACCTGAGGCGGTTGGTGCATTGGTATCGATGAATAAGGCCTGCAACAAAATGTCCGTAACGGTTTGACAGGTCACCAAATCCCCTGAAAAATTGGACCAGGGATCGGTCGCAGCCATGCGGTATTGAAAGTTCAGATTGTCGCTTTGATCATCCACAAAAGTCATTAGCTCTGAGGCGCTTGCTTCACAACCGGTAACTGGATCCTGGTAATGATAATTGAAAGTCAGACTAACTCTATCAGAAGCCCCCAGCTGCGTATCCAACAAATCAATCACATTAATGGTAGCTGAAGAGCCCGACTCAGTGAACCATGTAGGATTGGTAGCAAATCCGCTTACCCACCAGTCGTTGGTGCCAACCTGGGGCCGACCACCAATGGTTACTGTGCCGGCATCGGCACAGTAATGATCACTGAAAGGATTGATCTCCACATTGGGTAAGGCATTCACCACTACCTGACCGGTCATTATCCTTTCACAGGCACCGGAAACGAAACTGGCACCAACCGTGTAAGTACCGGGAGTAAATTTATCTGCAAAAACAATGGCTCCACCCGTCCCTGTAACCTCTACTTCTGATGCGTACAACTGATTATCCCTGTACAAACGGTAAATGGCTCCATTCTGCGAAGTATTCAAACGAACTTCCACATCGTCACCATCGCAATAATCTCCAGCCACTACAGGAATATCGTTGGGCTGGGCCACAATGGTCAGACTGGTAGGCATGGGCAGCATACATCCGCCATTACTCACCTCCACCGTATAGGTTCCGGCAACAGAGGTAGAGGCCAAATCAAGCGGCCCACCAGCAGCAGGGGCTGTAACAGAACTCACCACAGTGGCCCCTCTGAGTAAACGATAAATAAAACCGGGCTGAGAATTACTTAGCCGGATGGTATGTGGCCCATTAACCGCACAGGCGGGTGTAACATCGGTTTGTAAGGAATAAGTCGTGATGGGAGGCGCCTGAAGCGTAAAGCTGCCGATGTCACGTGTACAGTTATCGGTATTTTGAGCGACAATGGTATAAGTCCCTACGGGCTGATTGACCGTAAACGAAAGCGGACCTCCTCCACTGTTAAGAGAATACAAGGAGGCATTGGCAGCATTATATATGGTGTACTGCACACCCGCTTCACTATTGGCCAGAGTAAGGGTAAATGGTGTACCAGCGCAGGCAGTCGTGGGAGAAAAAATCTGAGCAGCCGGCACCACGCCAATGCGCACGTCCTGATCAAGCGTTACTGTACAGCCGTTGCGTGTAGCCCTCACCGTATAGTCTCCTGCAGTCGTAACGCCCGAAAAAATCAAATCACCACCGGTACTGGTAATGGCCAGAGAGGCTGCTGTAGCTCCCCTGAAAAGCTGGTAGCTGACACCAGCTTCACTGCCCTGAACGGTAACGGTGTGGGAATCTCCCTCGCAACCCGTCCCACTCAAAACCACCGGCAAAGTCTTGTTGGGCAAAGCACTGATAACAAAGGGTCCCCCGTTCATTTGCACCACACCAGAGCAACCGGTGGCTTCAACAGTGTAGGAACCGACAGCTGAAACGGGCGAAAAAGTGTGTGAAGTGCCGTCGGAATTCCATTCCTGCACCATCACTTTGGTGCCACTGCCATTGTCGTACATAAGGCGATAGGTGACACCGACTTCGGAACCGGGCAAAGTGATATTGTTTATGAGGTTACCTTCGCAAGCAGATGAGCCGCTTACCGGTAGGACGTGCGCTTCTATGGTACTTTCGACCAATACAGCAGGTGATTGAGCATAACACAGCGGATTGTCGCTTTCGCGAACCACAAAACGGTAGGAGCCGGTAGTGGTATAGGTCTCCGTTTCACTTAGACTGGAAACACCGGAGGCAATAAACCCGCTCCCTGCAGGTACAGC
>ENA-UOOK01000201-UOOK01000201.1-fermentation-metagenome-genome-assembly--contig:-NODE-201-length-75971-cov-5.752898_pt1 | contig 75971 bp, 75 predicted proteins | sample MGYA00245777_ERZ724023 | MGnify/ENA primary metagenome ERZ724023 (study PRJEB28704, sample SAMN03018312) | fermentation metagenome | biome: anthropogenic terrestrial biome; feature: soil; material...
ACATCTCATTGTAAATGGATTTCATGATAGATGATTATGGTATCATATATCATTTATGCGCTGGTCTCCGAAAATCAAGATCATAATCTGCCCTCGAGGCCAAATTATAGTATCAGAAAATAATATTAATTATGAAAAAAATAACATTTATTGATAACTTCTCCTTGGTTGAAAATAGGGATGCTCACTTCTCAATTTTTAAAAAAATTTAGTTATAAACAATTAGATATCTGTCAATGATATGGTGTGACTATTCCATAGACAGTGGTTCCTGGTGGCACATTTATGATCTTCTGCACTCCCCTTTCGAAGTAAATATCCTTCGGGTAATTGTGCTCTCCATCGAAGACCCTGATGTTATGGATCATTCCGCCCACCACCTTGAACTTGAAGACACCATCCAGAAGATCGCCACCTGTTCCCTCTTTGCCAATGAGAACTCCGTCCACATAGACATCATAGCCCTTCAAGGTGGTCTGGATGGTCACCGGAGTATCTCCCGCAACAATTGCAGGCACGGCAGGCTTTGCAGCCACCGCAGCCGGGTATTGGGTGGTGCTGCTGGCAGAGGTAGTCTGCTGGGCTGTTCCGCTGTATGTCTGCATGACGCTGGTTGTGGCTCCAGTGGGCATCTGCACCGCCTGCGTAGGCTGTACGGTTTGTGTGGCCTGCACTCCAGAGGCTGCAGGATTGTTGGTGGATGGTGGCATATCAGCTGCCACTGCCGTCTGCTGGGCTGGAGGGGCCTGGCTGATCACATCGATGATGATGGCGTTGCTGGGCTGATTATTGAGCACAAAGAGGAGAATGTGCCTGCCCACCTCATCAGCCTTGAAGTTCAGGCTGTTGTATCCGGGGTAGAGGTCCAGACGCTTGCTGGTGATATTGAGGGAGTTGCTCTGAAGCATCCAATAGTAGTCCGCCTGGCCGCCCACGGGGGCAAAGGCGATGAACTGAATGCCGGATCCCGCAGGAACAATGGCATACTGGGACCAGTCAGCTCCTTTCTGAATCCAGAGCTCATTTCCTCTGCTGGTGGCCACTGTAGATTGGTACTGGGTATATGCGATCTCCTTGCCGCTGCCGAAATATATCCGAGAAGGAACATTTTGAGTCACATCGATCTTTACCGGAGCGAAGGTCTTGACCACTGGGACAGAGCTCTCCATATAGAACTCGGAAAAGAAGGTGGTGGCGGTGCTGACATCCTCGAACTCCGGGCCAAACCAGAAACCCTCCCCACCTTCGGCGCCGAATCCGAACAGGCTCTTGACGAATTCTTCATCGAAGCCAGTCTCGGAGACCTCCATGGACTGCGATATGGATACATCATATCCAGCTGCCACTCCCAACCCCATGACCAGGGCCAAGAGACATAAGCATAGGCAATTGAATCTCAACTATTGCACCTCAATGAATACTGACTGGACTTGTATCTATTTAGCCTTAAGTCTTGTATCAGGCTCATCTGAATCTCATGGAAGAGAACAAGAGTTATTTTATCCTGTTATGAAACACCCTCTTTGCCTTTCCTTCCTGGCGGGGCAAGCCTCCCAGGGGGAAGACGTCTCCTTTGGGGGAGAATCCCAGCGCCTCTTTGAGCGCCTTTTCCACCATATAGCCGGTCACACCCGGATCGGCTTCGACGTTGACCCGGACGCTATTGACCCCGTCTATCTCTTCCACGATGATCTGATAGTTGTTGCCGATGCCCGGTATTCCCAGGAGGGTTTGCTCAATCTGCTTGGGGAAGAAGTTCACCCCTTTCACAATCAGCATGTCATCCCTTCGCCCGGTTATCGGTGCCAGACGGACGTGAGTTCTGCCGCATTCGCATCTATCCCGGGATATGACATGGGTGAGGTCAGCTGTCCGGAAACGGATCATGGGCAGAGCCTGCCGGGTGAGAGAGGTGAAGACCAGCTCCCCTTCCTCCCCGTCATCCACTGGCTCTCCCGTTTTTGGATCGATGACCTCCAGGATGTACTGATCCTCCCAGACGTGGATTCCATCGTGTGCCGGGCAGTCCATGCCTAAAGTGCCAACACCTCCTGACTCAGTCATGCCGTATATGTCGAAGACGTCGATGTCCAGGCCCGAGGAGATCTTCTTTTTCATGGAGTCAGAGAAAACCTCTGCTCCGAAGATGCCTATCTCCAGCTCCGGCAGGCTCTCCTTCTCCTCGGCCAGCACCTCCATCAGCCGGATGCCATAGCTCACTACTCCGGTGAAAACCCTCGTCTTCAGATCTCGAGCCAGGCGGATTTGCCGGGCGGTGTTTCCCGGACCGGCGGGGATCACGAACAGGCCTGCTGCCCGGGCGCCATGATACATGCCAAAGCCGCCATTGAAAAGGCCGAAAAGGGGTGTGATCTGGGTGGCGTCCCCAGGCTTCGCCCCGGACATGCGATAGCAGCGGGCCATGCATTCCGCCCACTGATCCAGGTCTGAGCGGGTATAGGGCATAACCACCGGGGTGCCGGTGGAGCCGCTGGACATATGCATCTCCACGATCTGATCGCGGGGAACGCAGGCCATCTTCAGGGGATAGCTCTCCCTCAGGATATCCTTACCGGTGAATGGCAGCCGGACCACATCCTCTGCCGTCCTGATATCCTCAGGCCGGATGCCCTTCTCATCGAATAGACGCCTGTAGATGGCATTGGATTCATAGACGTGACCGACGATGGCCCTCAGCCGCCGGGATTGCAGCTCATGAATGCTCTCCCTGGATGCCGTCTCCATCGATTCATTGTGAAAATTGCCCTTCTGTGTCATGCTTTGCTCCTGCCAAGTGAAAACGCTTTCAAATTGAGATCTCTGAACCTCTCCCGGACGCACAGGCCGATGGCCTCCTCCCAGGATTCCAGGGGGAGGTCCAGCCCACGGGATATCGTCCCCAATAGTATGATGTTCGCTGCCCTGCTGTCGCCCAGCTCTCCTGCCAGCTTCGGGGCGTCGATATAGACCAGCCGGGGAAAAGCCCTGGCCAGCAGTTCCTCCGCATTCTCTGGGTAGCGGGCAAGACCGGAGGAGACGGTCACCGGCACAATGGCCTGGCTGCTGACTGCGGCCAGGCCGTCCGGCCGGAGAAATTCCCAGTACCGCAGGGCTTCCACCTTCTCCAGCGCACCCAGGATATGAGCGCTCTTCTTGGAGACCAGGGGGCTCTTGACCTCTTCTCCATAACGAATCTGGGCCATCACCGAGCCCCCCCGCTGGGCCATTCCGTGCACCTCATTGGTCTTGACCTGGTAGCCCTGAATCATCGCTGCCTGGGCTAAGATCTCGCTGGCCAGCAGTATCCCTTGACCTCCCACGCCGACGAGGACGATGCTCTTGGTCTCTTTCGGGCTCCTGTCTGGTGAGTTTGTTGCGCTGTTTTTGCTCTTTAAGCTCTCCTGGTTTTTCATTCCCTCTGTCCCTTCCACTAGCCTCTCGATCATACTCCCTCCCGGCTGACAATCGCCCTGGCAGGGCAGATCTGTTCGCATAGGCCGCAGCCCGCACAGAGGGTCTGATTGATCTTCATCACCCCATCCACTCCCTCTATCGCCGGGCAGCCCAAAGAGAGGCACAGCTCGCAAGCCCGGCACTCCTCTGTCAGGATGGTTCTCATCGCCCCCACCCGTCTCCTCTCCCGCAGGGGGCAGGGAGCGCGGGATACAATAAGAGAGGGCTCAAGAGCCGCCAGCTCCTCTTTGATCGCCTCTCTGGCGTCATCCAGCTGGTAGGGATCTATCGTCCGGACCCGATTGATCCCGCAGGCCCGGCCGATATCCTCGATGGAGACTGCGACCGTCGGCTCGCCGCTAATGGTCCTGCCGGTTCCCGGATGGTCCTGGTGGCCGGTCATGGCAGTGGTGCGGTTGTCCAGCACGATTATGGTGGAGTGGCCCTTATTGTAGACGATATCCAAGAGACCAGTGATCCCGGAGTGAAAGAAGGTGGAGTCTCCAACCACGCCCACCACCTTTCTCTTCTCCCCTGCTTTCTCCATGCCGTGGGCCATGGAGACTCCTGCTCCCATGCAGAGGATGCTGTCCATCCGGTCCAGGGGCTGAAAAGCGCCCAGGCTGTAGCATCCTATGTCCCCGGTGACCACCACATCCTCCCTGGACAGGGCATAGAAGATCCCCCGGTGAGGGCAGCCGGGGCAGAGCACCGGCGGGCGGGGAGGAAGGAGCTCTCTATATGGATCCTCTTCCTTTCGGGTGGCCTCTCCTCCATCCATCAGCCTTCTGGACTGGAGCAGTCGGTCTACGGACAGCTCCATGATCCCCGGCACGAAATCTCTCCCCTGGCAGGCTATCCCAAGGGCTTTTACGTGCTCTTCTATGAATGGATCCAGTTCTTCGACCACCAGCAATCTGTCCACACCTTCGGCAAACTGGCGGATCAATGCGTCCGGGAAGGGATAGGAGAATCCCAGCTTCAGAACCGAGGCGTCCGGCCAGACCTCGCGGGCATACTGGTAGGCGATGGAGGAGGTGATGATTCCCAGGCCTTTTGACCTCCAATCGATGCGATTTGCTGGCGACTTTTCTGAGAGCGCCTGCAGCTCTTTCAGCCTCTCTTCCACCCTCTGGCGCATGGGCCGGCCCCATACCGGTATGGGAACGAACCGGGGCGGGTTCTTGACAAAGCTGATCTTATTCCCGCCAGCTCTCTCCCCCAACTCGACCAGGCTGCGAGAGTGGCTGACTCTCGTCGTTGAGCGCAGTATGGCCGGGGTCTTGAACTCCTCCGAGACGGAGAGGGCGAGCATGAGGAGATCCTTGGCCTCCTGGCTGTCCGCCGGCTCAAAAAGGGGGACCCGGGCAAAGCGGGCATAATTGCGAGTGTCCTGCTCGTTCTGGGAGGAGTGCATCCCCGGGTCGTCTGCCACGCAGGCCACAAATCCACCCTCCACGCTAATGTAAGAGAGGGTCATGAGCGGATCTGCGGCCACATTCAGCCCCACATGCTTCATGGTCACAATGGAGCGCGCCCCGGCCAGTGAGGCTCCGGCTGCGACCTCAAAGGCCACCTTCTCATTGGGGGACCACTCGCAGTAAACCTCCGGACTGTACCGGGCCAGGTTCTCCAGGATCTCGGTGGAGGGAGTCCCGGGGTAGCCCGTGCCAACAGTGACGCCGGCCTCGTAGGCCCCACGGGCTATGGCCTCATTGCCGGAGAGCAATTTTCTCAAATCCTTTTCACCTTCGCCTGAAATTACTCGTTATGGGATTTTTCGCTGGTTTATATTGATCCTTTATGCACATTCTTATACATCAGAGTATGATCTGTCCCTATGGACGAGGGAATATAATTCTTGTGGTTTGCGGATCCCGCGGGATTTTTTCCCCAAGAAGCTTGGCGATTCGCTTGCATCTACTGACCGCATCGAAAGTGTTAGGCTGTTTGAAGGCTTTACTTGAGCGGTAGTCCAGGATCGATGCCGAAGATCGAGCGGGCCATGAAGCCAGCATGATGCCTTAGGAGTTAGATCTACTCAGCCTAATAGGCATTCAACGAGGAGATGGTGATGGATTTCTGCAGGCTGTGTCACTGGCTGCATCAGTTTATAGAGTGGTTCTAGAAGATGGTGAGGATGAAGGAGGGCAAACGGTATAAATGTTAAGCGGTTTGATAAAAACGATACTAAAAAAGCTCAAGAGGGGTTGCAGTGCAGGGAAACCACAATGGTATCGAAAAGCGTCTCTGGATTGCGGCGGATGAACTGCGTGCCGACTCCAAATTGATGGCTTCAGAGTACTCTCTGCCGGTTCTCGGCTTGATCTTTCTCAAGTATGCCGATTTCAAGTTCCGCCAGGTGGTGCAGGAGCTTAAGGGAAAATGGTGCGATTGGTGGCCCATTGGCAAGCTGTGCTATCAGGGCAAAGGCGTTCTTTACCTTCTCGAAAGGGCCCGCTTTTCCAACCTTATCCGGCAAGATATGGCTACTCCATTGAATTATTTTTATTATTTTAACTTGCCTCAAGGGAGAGAGCAAGGTAAGAGCCGATCCAGCGGAGCGGCTATTACAGCTGTAACAGGCATCTTCATCACACTTGGAAACTTCTCCTCGGATGGCGTTCAGGCTTTCTGAAACTCATCCCTGAAATTATGAATGCAAAAAGACAATGACATACCCAGAAGGAAATAATGAAAGCTCCGAGTTGGTCCCCCCGTTTCACCCTCACCCCCACCATCGCCCGCGGCCTGATGCAGATCGAGGCAGCCCGTGCCTTAGTGGAGCATACGCCCTTGCCGCCCGCCGCCGAGGAGGAGCTTCGGGCGCATGCTCGCGTGCGGGCGGTGCACTACTCCACTTTCATTGAAGGCAACCGCCTCACCATGTCCCAGGCAAAAGCGGCAATCTCCGACGCCAATCTGCAAATCGCTGGCCGGGAAAGGGATGTCTCCGAGGTGCGCAATTACTGGAACGCTCTCCTCCGGGTCGAGGATTGGGCAGCGAAGAAAAAGCCGCTCACCGAGGAGCTGATCAAGAGGCTTCATGCACTGGTCGAGGTCGGCCCCCGTGCGAAGCCCACGCCCTACCGGGAGGGCCAGAATGCCATCAAGAACAGCTCCACAGGCGCTCTGATCTACCTGCCCCCGGAGGCAGAAGATGTCCCCTCCCTCATGGCCTCCCTGGTGGCCTGGGCAGACGAGGCGGAAAGGTCCGGGCTGCCTGCTCCCCTCATAGCCGGCCTGGTCCACTACCAGTTTGTCACCATTCACCCCTACTACGACGGCAACGGCAGAACCGCCCGCCTGCTGGCCACATTTATCCTGCACAAAGGCGGCTACGGCCTGAACGGCTTCTTCTCCCTGGAGGAGCACCACGCCCGAGATCTTCCCGGCTACTATCAAGCCCTAACTACTCATCCTCACCACAACTACTACTTCGGCAGAAGCGAGGCCGATGTGACGCCCTGGCTGGAATACTTCATTTCCACCCTGTCCGTGGTATTTGTGGCCGTCCGGCTCACTGCCCAAAAGTGCGCCTTTGAAGGGCGGCAGGCAGAGCCGGAGGAGCTGCGCCGCCTGGATCATCGGGCAAGGGTGGTGCTCGGCCTCTTTGCAGCAAAGGAAACCGTCACCGCACCTCAGGTGGCAGCAGAGCTTGGCCTCTCCGAGCGCATGGCCAGGAACCTTCTAAAGGATTGGGTTAAAGATGGCTGGCTGGAAGTAGCCGATCCCTCCCGTCGTGCTCGATCCTATAGTTTATCGGCAAAATATCGGCAATACATCGGCAGCTTATCGGCAATAGTTCGATGAGTAGAGAACAACGAGCATTGAGGACATCAATTATTCCGAAGTCTGCATAATCGAGCAGCCCGCCATCGATCTCTTTGTCGCCCCTGGCTGGAAAACCATGAACTGCTTTCATGAGCGCTTCGACCCCGGTGGGGTCAACGGCCGGGATAACGACAAAAGCTCTATGTCCCAGGCCGCCTCTCTCCGCCGGACTTCCCCTCAGTTTATCCTCGCTATTGCCGCCACCTCGTCCCCCGGCTTGACATTCATGATCCGAACACCTTGGGTCGACCGGCCCTGCACCCGGATGTCGCTCACCGGTATCCTGATTATCACCCCGTCCCTTGTGGTGACCAGAAGCTCATCATCCTCGGAGACGGTGGTGGTGCAGCAGACATACCCCTTCCGGGCATCGATGTTCTTGACTCCCTTGCCCCCCCGCCTCTGCTGGGGATACTCTTCGAGCTCGGTCCTCTTGCCATATCCCTGATTGGTGATGGTGAGCAGAGTTGAGCCTGAGCCGGGCTCAATCACATCCATGCTGATCAGCTCATCGCCCATGTTCAGGCTGATCGCTTTGACCCCCATGGTCCCCCGGTTGGAGGCACGCACATCCCCCTCCTTGAAGCGGATGGCCTTTCCGAACTTGGTGGCCACCAGGAGCTCCTTCTCTCCATTGGTCAGCTTGGCCGAGACCAGGCTGTCCCCCTTCAGGTTCACCGCCTTTATCCCCCCCTTGCGGGGATTGGAGAATGCCTGCAGAGGCATTTTTACAATATTGCCGCTCCTGGTTACTAGCACGATGTATCCCGCCTGGAAGCTTTTCACCGGTATTGCTCCGGCGATCCTCTCATCCTGCTCCAGCTGGAGCAGGTTCACTATGGACTTTCCCCGCGCTGCTCTCCCCAGAGCGGGAACCTCATACACTTTTAGCCAGTGGGCTTTGCCCTTGTCGGTGAAGAAGAGCAGATAGTCCTTGGTGGAGGCGGTGGAGACATCGGTCACAAACTCCTCTGTCTTGGTCTCGGCACCTATAACCCCCCGCCCGCCCCTTCTTTGCATGCGGTACGTATTGACGGGCTGGCGCTTGATGTACCCGGAGCTGGTGATGGTCACAGCCACCTCCTCCTCCTGAATGAGGTCCTCATTAGTGACCTCACCATCGGCCTCGATGATCTGGGTGCGCCGCTCGTCGCCGTACTTGCTGATGAGTTCCATGAGCTCATCCTTGATGATGGTCAGGATCTCCAGATTGCTGGAGAGGATCTGGCGAAGCCGCTCGATCTGCCGCTCCAGCTCTGATGCCTCGGAGACGATCTTCTCCTGCTCAAGGCCCGTCAGCCTCTGCAGCCTCATGTCTAAAATGGCCTTCGCCTGCTCCTCGGAGAGGAGAAATGCCTCTATCAGACCATCCCTGGCTTCAGCGGGCGTTGAGGCTGCCTTGATGATCCTTATCACTTCATCGATGTTCTTCAGGGCGATGAGCAGGCCTGCCAGGATATGGGCCCTCTTCTCAGCTGCATCCAGCTCGAAGCGGGTGCGCCTCTCCACCACTATGGAGCGGTAGTAGATGTACTGCTCTAAAGTCTCCTTCAGGGAGAGGATCTTGGGCATCCCGTCCACCAGGACCATGTTGTTGATGCCGTAGCTGGTCTGCAAAGCAGTGTGCTTATGCAGCTGGTTTAAGACCACATTGGCGTTGAATCCGGTCTTGATATCCACTACCATGCGGATGCCATCTTTGTCCGACTCATCCCGCAGATCGGATATGCCCTCCAGCCGTCCGCCTTTCACCATCTCCGCCATATCCTCAATTAGCTTGGCCTTGTTCACCTGGTAGGGAAGCTCGGAAAAGATGATCCTGGTGCTCTTTGCTCCCTCCTCGATCTCCGACTTGGCCTGCATGATTATGCTTCCCTTGCCGGTCATATAGGCGGACTCGATGCCCGCCCGGCCCACGATATAGCCGCCAGTGGGAAAATCAGGACCCGGCAAATAATGCATCAGCTCGCCTACTGTTGCCTGGGGATTGTCTATCAGATGGATGATCGCCCCTGCCAGCTCATTGAGATTATGGGGTGGGATGTTGGTCGCCATGCCCACAGCGATTCCAGTCGAGCCGTTGAGCAGCAGGTTGGGAAGCTTTCCCGGGAGGACTGTCGGCTCCTTTAATGAGCCGTCGTAGTTGGGCACGAAGTCCACGGTGTTCTTCTCGATGTCAGCCAGCATCTCCTCGGCGATCCGGGATAGCCGGACCTCGGTGTACCTCATGGCTGCAGCCGGATCTCCGTCGATGGAGCCGAAGTTGCCCTGGCCATCGATCAGAGGATAGCGCATGGAGAAGGTCTGGGCCATTCTGACCATGGTCTCATATATGGCCGCATCACCGTGAGGATGGTACTTGCCCATCACATCGCCCACCACGCGGGCGGACTTCTTGTAGGGCTGATCGTGGGTCATGCCCTGCTCATACATGGCATAGAGAATGCGGCGGTGAACGGGCTTCAATCCGTCTCGAACATCGGGCAGAGCCCTCCCTACAATCACACTCATGGCGTAATCGATGTAAGAGGACTTCATCTCCTCGGTGATGTTAACCAGTACTTCTGTCACGATACACCTCAGATATCAAGATTCTTCACATACTTGGCATGCGTCTCTATGAACTCCCGGCGCGGCTCCACCTGGTCGCCCATGAGGATAGTGAAGATCCTGTCCGCCTCCACTGCATCCTCCAGGGTGACCCGAAGCATGATCCTCCCCTCTGGATCCATGGTAGTCTCCCAGAGCTGCTCGGGGTTCATCTCACCCAGGCCCTTGTACCTCTGAATGACCGGTTTGTTCATGCCTGCTACCAGCTCGTTAAGCTGCTCATCGCTATAGGCGTAATTGGCCTGCTTTCCCTTCTTGACCTGATAGAGGGGGGGCTGGGCGATGAACACATAGCCGGCATCGATCAGGGGCCTCATGTAACGGTAGAAGAAGGTCAGCAGCAGGGTGCGGATGTGCGAGCCGTCCACATCGGCATCGGTCATAATCACCACTTTATGGTACCTGCCTTGGTGATATCGAAGTCGTCGCCCACTCCCGTGCCGAAGGCCACAATCATATTGCGGATCTCTGCGTTCTTCAGAATCTTGTCCAGCCTGGCTCTCTCCACATTGAGGATCTTGCCCCGCAGGGGCAGTATGGCCTGAAAATGCCTGTTCCTTCCCTGTTTCGCACTCCCCCCAGCACTCTCGCCCTCGACGATATAGATCTCGCATTTCGTAGGATCATTGTCAGAGCAGTCGGCCAGCTTTCCGGGCAGGCCGCCGGAGCTCAGGGCATTCTTGCGCCTTGTCAGCTCCTTGGCCTTCCGCGCGGCCTCGCGGGCGTGCATGGCCTCTGCTGCCTTCTCCACAATGGTCGTCGCAACAAGAGGGTTCTCCTCGAAGTACTCCGCCAGCCCCTCTGCCACCATCGACTCTACGATTCCTCGGATGGAGCTGTTTCCCAACCGGGTCTTGGTCTGGCCCTCGAACTGGGGGTCGGGCAGCTTCACGCTTATGACTGCCACCAGCCCCTCTCTCAGGTCCTCGCCCCCTAGCTTCATCTCGTTCTTGAATAGCTTGTTATTCCGTGCATAATCATTGACTGTGCGGGTTAAGGCGGCGCGGAAGCCCATGAGGTGAGTTCCTCCCTCGCGGGTGTTGATGTTATTGGCATAGGAAAATATGTTCTCCGCATAGGAGTTGTTGTACTGCAGGGCCACCTCCACCTGGGTCCCATTCTTGCTGCGCGAGAAGTAGACCGGCTGCTCGTGCAACACCTCCTTATTCGTATTGAGGTATTGCACAAAGGAGAGGATGCCTCCCGCATACTGGAATATGTTCTCCTTATCGGATCGCTCGTCTTTTATTGTTATCTTCAGGCCGCGATTGAGGAAGGCCAGCTCCCTCAGTCGGGAGGAGAGGGTGTCGAAGGAAAACTCGGTCTCCTCGAATATGCTGGTATCAGGCTTGAAGGTGATGGTGGTTCCGGTATGATCCGAGCTGCCCCGTTCCTCCAGATCCGAGACCACCTTGCCCTTTTCGAAGCGCTGCCAGTAGATCCTTCCGTTCCTGCGGACCTGCACCTCCATCCACTCGGAGAGGGCATTAACCACGGAGACGCCCACCCCATGCAGTCCGCCGGAGACGCCATAAGACTCGTGGTCGAACTTGCCGCCGGCATGCAACACCGTTAAGACGATCTCCAGAGCAGGCCGGTTAAACTGGGGATGGTTATCAACCGGGATGCCCCGGCCATCGTCCCGGACGGAGACGCTCCCCCCGGGGTTGATCGTCACATTGATCTCGCTGCAAAATCCTCCCAGGGCCTCGTCCACGCTGTTGTCCACTACTTCATAGACCAGATGGTGCAGCCCCAGGGAGTCTGTGCTGCCTATGTACATCGAGGGCCGGCGCCTGACCGCCTCAAGGCCCTCGAGAACCTGGATCTGGCTTGCATCATAGCCCGTAGCTTCGCTCAAAATCAACTAAGCCTCCTTAATAATTAGGACTGTATTGCACTGACTTGAGCAGATATAAGCTTTTCTTTGAAAATGAGAAGCCAAGGTCCGGATTCGAACCGGAGTGGTAATGCTCTGCAGGCATTTGCGTAGCCGCTCCGCCACCTTGGCATTAGGAAGGTCCACCTCAAGAGTGCTGCTGATACCTCCACCTTTATCGATGTGGGCTCACTCTGAGCAGAGATCCTGCTGCAACCTCTCCCCTTATAAAGATTGCCTTCGAAGGCCGATCCTCACACCTGGATACTATTCTTTCACACCCGGTACTTCTTCCATCGATTATCATCTCACGGCAAATCTCGGAATGGGAGACTTCTTCGTCGCGCATCTCTTATAATATCGGAGGAAGAGGATCTCTCTTCAGGATAATATAAATAATCATTTGATTGAACACTTAATCATGAAGATAGCTCTTGTGCAGCCTAACGGCAGATTTGCATATTCCATTTGTCCAGAACCGCCCCTGGGGCTGGCATATCTGGCATCATCCCTTCTGGCTTATGATAACGATTTAGATATAGAAATAATTGATGGCTTTATTTTAGAGCGCGAAGAGTATGTTAAAAGAATTTCTGAATTGAGGGCGGACATCATCGGGGTCACCGCCACCATGCCTCTGCTGGGTGAGGCGCTAAAGATTCCCGGTATGGTTAAAGAAAAAGATGCCCTCTTCATCATCGGTGGACCGGGGGTCATGAATTTGCCAAGCACCAGGCTCTATGAGGGCGGCTACTCGATTGTATGCTATGGTGAGGGTGAAAGGACCATCGTTGATCTGATCCGTGCGCAAAAGAAAGATCTGCCTCTGGAGGAGGTAAGGGGCATCTCTTTTATCTCTAAAGGAAATGAGGTAAGAACGCCTCCGAGGGAATTTATAAAAAACCTCGACGAGATCCCCTTTCCCTCAAGGCATTTGCTGGATATGAATAAATATACCGATTCATGGAAAACAAATATGGGCGTCGCCTTTTCCCCCATGGTCACCTCGAGGGGATGTCAGTTCTCTTGCAGATTCTGCAGCAAAGACATATTCGGAAATAAGATCCGATATCGGTCTCCTGATAATATCATCGAGGAGATGAGGCTGCTTTATGATGAATACAAAATTGAAATGATCTTCTTTGAGGATGATCTCTTCACATTGAATAAGAAAAGAGTGCTGGATTTCTGCACCGTCATGGAAAGGGAGCTTCCAGGGAAGAAGTGGGGGGCCATGTCCAGGGTGGATACAGTTGATTTTGAGACGATATCCCGAATGAAGCGAGCAGGTTGCGTCGAGCTTGCCTTTGGCGTGGAGAGTGGGAGCCAGTCCATCTTGGACCTCTTGAGGAAGGGAATTACTCCAGAGCAGATAATCAGGACATTCAAACAGGCAGATGAAATTGGGTTAGTCTCAGGCATGTTTCTGATTGTGGGAATTCCTGGAGAGACTCAGGAGGATATAGATATGACCAAGAGATTGATTGCAGGGTCCAAGCCGAAATGGGTGAATATCGCTTATCTCACTCCGATTCCCGGAACAGAGATTTATGAGATGACAAAGCATTTGGTCAGGGATGATGTTGATTTCTGCGATTTTAATGATTCATTTGGTGGAGTCTTTAAAGAGGGTGTGTTTGAGGTGGGGCCTCGGAAGAGGATGAAAGAGTTAATGGGCTTTTATTTGGAGGAATTCAAGGGCAGGATTGATCCGAGGTTGAGCATATATGATGGCTCTATGATGGAGGATTAGAATTTGGTTTCCCAGTTCGTTATTTCATTTTATCTTGGCATGTTTCCTCATCGGCGATTGCTTCAGACGGAAACAAATATATACGTTGATGATCGTACTATTATCTGTGCAAAGGTCATATTTCCTATCCCTCCTATTTGAATGACTTTTGCCCCCCTCCTAATTATCTCTTTAATGAGCATCTCGGCGTGCAGCCGAAAAGCTTAAGTCGTCGAATGCCGTATTAATGTGCAGGCAAAAGTCGACGGCCATCAATCCCTCCCGTACGGTGACTTTTGCCCCTCCCTCCTTTTCACAGAATCGGAATTTCACGCTGATCGTCTACACCCAAAAGGTTTATATCGTCTTACGTCGAACCCAAGGATGGCAAAAGTCAATCACCAATCCCTCCTACACTGACTTTTGCTGTCCCTCTTCTTTCCTCGAGTGGAGCCGTTTTCCCTCTTCGTCTGGCCAATTGCCGCCATCCTCTCGCCTAATTTAAATATCGTATGCACTATAGCCCTCTTTTTATGCCAGATCCAAAGGAGAAGATCGAAGATCTGATCAGAGCTTTGGAGGAGCTGAGGCTGCATGTGGCCAGGAAGGATCTTGCCGTCGGCAATCAGCGGATCAACTCTCAGCTCTACTTCTCTATTGCCAACGCCTGCCTGAGAAACCGCGCCCTTCTCCTCTACGGCGGAATGGGTGCGAACAAGACCACACTGGTCAATCTGCTCGGGTCCTCATTCTTATCCCTCCCCTTCGGCGAGGTGGAAGACCGGATGGTGACCGGCTATCCGGAGCAGACGGAGGAGAAGATGGTGGGCTTTCTGGATCCCAGACAGTGGACGAGAGAGGAAGACGAGCCCTGCACAGTGCTCTGGACCCCTTGGTCTCGGTCCCGCTGGAAGCTGATCAATGAGGTCAACCGCTTTCCTGGTGGCAAGCAGAACCTGTTCTTGGAGATACTGCAGAAGAGGAAGATCAGCTATGCTGGGCAGGTGTACGAGCCTGGAGATACCTGTTACTATCTGACCATGAACCCGGAGTTCTCCGCCACCTATCCCCTGGACGAGGCCCTGCTGGACCGCATATCCGTTTGTGTGCCCGCTTTTCAGCCCAACTTCCTGGCAGGGCTGGCCCTCTCTGAAAGGGAGAGGGATGTCGGGGAGCTGGCAGAGGAGCTGCCCCGCTTCACTCTCCAGGAGTTCGATTCCCTGCCTGGTCTGGTGGCTCAAAAGGAGCTCGAGCCTCAGGTGGAGCTGGCAGTGCTCTGCCTGGTGAGGGACTTCACCCTCTGCGAGAGGGCGCCGTCATATGACAAGACCCAGCTATCCTCTGCCCGTCCATCGCGAGGCCTGTGCGCAGGCTGCCATTACAGCGGCAATTCAGAGGCCATCTGCTGGCAGGCGGACGAGGGATTGTCAGATCGGGTGCGCCAGGACCTTCGATCCTTTTCCCGGGCTCTTGCCTATCTCTTGGATCGAGAGGCCGATCTGGAGGTTTTAAAGGCTGTGGCTCCTTATGTTATCTGGCACCGGATAAATCCCATCCGTTCGATTATCGATCGGCCTCCCTATTATGGAGCGAGAAAGCTGGCTTTTGTGGCAGAGCTGGTAGAAAAGAGCATCAACCGCACTATGAACGAGCGGGCGGATATGAACCTCATCTTCTCCCGAGCAGTGGATGGGGAGACATCCGTCTGGAGGGCGATGGAAGAGCTATCGATCTTTGACGATCCCATCGCCCGGCTGGACTTCATACCCTCCCTGGAGCAGATGAGATGAAGCTGGGCAGATTCATAGATGATGCCTACCGCGGCCTGAACAAGGGACGCAGTCTAAGGAGCGAGAAAGGAGACCCCATCTTCAGCCTGGATGACCTGGCAGAGAGGTTAGGGACCAGGCCCAGCCGGACGGAGGTGGAAGAGCTTCTGCCCCAGGATCCTGGAAACCTGAAAAGGCTGGTCGAATCCGATCCGGGCAATAGACATCAGATTATCTGGGGGCATCTCTCCAGCATCGCCGCAGAGAGGAGCCACCAGCCCCTCCACCTTCCGGCCGAGAACTATGCTGGTCTGGAGCTATCCCGGGGCACCATCATCCTGGAGATGGGAGGTGATCATGTGGGCGAGAGGATGAAAGGGGGGAGGATCTATCTTCGCCAGAGGGCAGGCGACTATCTGGGCCAGGAGATGACTGGAGGGGGGATAGTATCTAGAGGTGCTGGGAACTATGCCTTCCGCAGGATGAGCGGCGGTTTGGGAGTGATCAAAGGTGACTGCGGCAACTTTCTGGGACTGGGCTGCTCCGGGGGGAAGGTGGTCTGCCAGGGCAGCTGCGGGGAGAGGGCTGGCTGGCTGATGAGCTCGGGAAGCCTGCGCATTCACGGTGATGCGGGCGACTATCTGGGGCTCTTGATGAAAGGAGGTCGGATCACCGCTTTTGGCCGGGTAGGAAGGAGAGCGGGCTGGCGGATGAAGGGCGGCACGATCAGAGGAAAGGCTTTTGGCCCCGAGGCGGCGGATGGAGTCTTTGGGCTGGATTGAGGTCTGGCGGAGGTCTCGAGAAAGCTGGCACTGGCCTCTTCTTCCCCCTCCCGTTCTGGGCGAAAAAGGCAGGTCGGGCAGCTTTGCCTTCTCGAACTATCAGATCACCTTGGATCAGAGGGCTCTACAGCTTGGGCCGCTGTATCTGGAGAACCTCTTCCATCATCTCATCGTTCAATACATCTTCTGCCCCCGATCACTGGAGAATGCGGGTATCCTCGCTCTGGCCGCGCTCAAGGGGCTGGGCCATCCTTCGGGATCCAATTCAACATACGTTTCGGCGTATGCTTCGACACCAGATATGGAATCGCAAATCGAGTCCGCCCACAGGATGGTGAATATCTTCTCAGATATTGTATCGGACTCATTTCGCCTGGAGAGGAGCGAGCGAGATGAAGAGCTGGTGCTGATGGGCTGGAGGAGGCTGGGGGAACTGGATGGCCGGTCCCTTAATCCTTTAGACCGAGTGGTTCTGGGCTTCTTAAGGGAGTTTTGGGGAGCTTCTTTTCCCTCCTGTCCCCTTCCTGAGGTCGAATATCTCCTGCGGATCTTCTCACCCGGTATCAGGGACAAGAGCCTCTGGCCCAGGCAGTGCCAGGAGATGGCCCGCATCCTGGGTGCCCTGGAGCCAGGCATCCTGGGTCAGGGACCGGTCCGGGCGCAGGAGATATTGAACGGCAGCGCAGACGCCGTGCCCCTGCTCTGTGCCGCGGAACTTGATGCGGGTGAGTATGAAGAGGCCCTGGCGGTGCTGGGGCAGAAGGGAGATCTCAAGCGCTGGTATCGAGACCAGAGCTACTTCATTGAGATAAGAGAGGTTCCCAGGGCTCGCTCGGAGTTCACTCCCTCGGGCTTTGCCAAATGGAGGTTGACCGATCCCTGCTATGATCTGGATGTATCCTACTCCCTGAGCCTGAGCCCATATCTCATTCCTGGGGTCTCGACCTACAAGAGGGATCATGAGGCGAGCCCCATGATGCCGGAAAGAGCGGGGGTACCCGATCTGCTCGTAGTCCTGGACAGCAGCCGCTCCATGGAGGGGCCGCGTAAGGGCACCAAGACCCATAAGGCGACCCTGGCCGCCTTCAAGGCCTGCCAGTTCGCCCATTCCATGGGAGCGGAGCTGGCGGCGATAAACTTCAGCGAGAATTATCGGCTCGCCAGCTGGACGCGGGACCTTAACGCTGTTGAGGATGTCTTGGTCGAGTTCTTAGCCACCCGCACCCATATACCTGGAAAGAGGATACTGGAGCTGGCCCAAGGCCGGCCGGGCTGTCTTATCCTATGCATCACAGACACCCATATTCAAAATCTCTACCAGGAGTGGGAGGACATCAAGAGGGCCTCGGAGGTGGGAAGGTTCGTCCTCTTCTCGATAGACCCGGCCTATAGGGATCGGCATGTGGAGGAGTCCCTCTCCAGTCTCGGCCAGATCTACTACATCCGGCAGCTTGATGATCTCATATCCCTGGTGGTGGAGGTTTCGGAGAGAGCCTACGGCGGGGAAAGTTTTATCTTCTCCTAATAGACTGGGATTCTGGCATGCCGGGATAGGGTAGTGGCTATCCTGAGGGACTGTGGATCCCTCGAGCTGGGTTCGAATCCCGGTCCCGGCCCCTTATTACTGATAGATCAAATGGTAATGGGCTTTTTATGCTCTGGCTATTCCTTTTTAGCTGAGCCCGGATTCAGATTATGCGAGACTATCAGGATATGCAATAATCCTCATCCAGCAGCACACCGCATTGAACAGTCTAAAAAAATGAATTAGATATGGATATAAGTGTATAAAACATATTATTTCAAAACTTTTAGAGTAACAAAGCGCTGAAGTTTTGAGGTGATCGTGAAATGAAAATCAGATCGCATTGGAGTCTATGGGTTTTACTCCTATCGGGGATTTTGGCACTGTCTCTTATCCAGAATGCCACTGCCTATTCGTACGTTTATGTTGTGAACTCCTACGTCCATGGATCTAATCCTGACTGGTCCACCGTGGCTAAAATCGATGGTGAGGATCTCTCTCTTATCGAGACGGTTGAGGTCGGGGATAATGCTCATTCCATTGCCATGGTTCAAAGCCCCAACAGGTTGTGGGTCACCTGTCCGGATTCAGATCATATAGCGGTGATAAATCCCTCGACGATGGAATTGATTGACAACATCGAGATCGAAGGCGCACAACCCACAGGGATAGCCGTTTCCCCTTATGACAGCCGAGTCTATGTAACCTTTTCTGAAACTGGAGAGGTAGGCATTTTTCATCCTCAGGAGATGGAATTGACATCTTCCATCCATGTGGGGGGCAATCCCAGCAGCATCACCTTTACTCCCAGTGGGGCTAAAGCTTATGTGGTCGACTACCAGGAGCCGGCTGTATATGTGATTGATGCAGTGAGAAATGATTTAATTACCACCCTGAATTTCCCTGGACACGCTATTCAGGATGCAATAGCCAGTCCGGATGGGAGCACAATTTATCTGGCTAATATGGATCAAAATAAAATAGAAGTTATAAGGACTAGCGATGACTCTATCCTGGCTCCAATGGAGACATCCTTGCGCCCCAGAGGCATTGCCATATCACCAGATGGTCAATATCTGTTCCTGGGGCATTATACCGCTACAGATGCATATGTGGACATGATCCGTCTCTCAGACGGCCAGGTGGTTTCCACGGCTTCCATACCATCCAATCCGAGGTGCATCAAAGTGAGTTCTGACGGCCATAGGATATTTGTGACAGAGCACAACGAGGATGCCCTCTATGCATATGATGTATCCGGAGAAACCTTGAGCCCCGCAAGCCATGTCGATTTGAACTCCGTTAGTGGCCAGCAAGCCTCACCAGTAGGCCTGGTGATTCAAGAGGTGGCTCTCATTCCATCTGGGGAGATGATCATTGAAAGACCTCCTCGGCCTCAAGATCTCCTTCCAAATGAGCCGATACGATTAATTGATACCCTGCCCATTAAATTCGAACGATACAAATATACCATGCCTCTAAAGACGCCACCTACTTAACCCTTGATGATGGAGAGACTCAAAAACGCCTTCTTGATGGTTCCATCAAGAGTGGATACCTTGGGGCTTCGTCCCCAAGGGATCTTTGCAGCCAAGAATCTATTTGATATCCGGAGAATACTGTACCTTTCTGGAGACCTTCCAGAGGTTGAAGGAGTCAAGGGAGTTGTCCACTGTGCACTGATAGACCCTGACAAAGCGCTCAGAGTACGGCCTGGACAGCTCCTCATAAATGGCCTCATCAGAAAAGTCCACTCCCTGAGTGGCGGCATCAAAGCGGGTGGCGGCGAAGAGCAGCATGGGGATATTGGCCCAGCAGATGGCAGCGTAGCACATGGGACAGGGCTCTGCGCTGCTGTAGATGACGCAGTGGGACAGATCGCCCGGCTGGGGAAGCTTTGACTCATCCTTTCTGATGCTTCCCAGGTCAAAGACCCCGAGACTTGCGCAGGCGCTTCTAATGGCCATGATCTCCGCATGGGCGGTGGGATCCAGTGCCGATGTTACCTGGTTATGATTGATCCAGTACCTCAGGATCTGATCAGAAGAGTCATCGATCTGCAGTATCAGTGCCGCAAAAGGACCGCCCTTCTCTTCCACCGACTCCCGAGCGGCCAGGCAGGCCAGTTGCATCCAGCGGTCGCCCTCCACCTCGATACCAGAGTAGATGCCATTCACTTTGATATTGGCGGTCTGGACGGGATAGTACTTGCAGTCCTCTTGATCTTCCAGGGTGCATTTGGGGGCATATCCGCTCCAGGGCTGATGATAATCAACTCCGCCAGAGACGAGCGGAACGGGCTTGAATTCATACTCCTGGCCTGCAACCTCAGTGGGAGTGGAGAGATGGGCAGGGGCAACGGCGCCGCTTACCGAGCGCTGGTAGCCATATAGCAGCCTCTGGAATCTGGCCTTCCCCTCCTCCTCAACTGGCCGTTCTGACATATCCCCTCATACAAATTGTAGCCATTACAGCAGGCTAGTTTCCCTCTATTTTTAGCTTGCCGGCTTGGGGCCGTCTGCCTATTTGCTTACCTCTATCTCGAAGGTGATGCTCTCTCCGGGTCCTGGCCTCATCCTGATCTGCTTCCATTTATATAGATACGGCCCCAGATCCCGCCAGAAGGCTTCCAGCCACATCCGTCGCTCATGGTCGCTCCAACCCTCTGCGCTCTTGTCCAGGTATTGAGCCTTTTCCAGAGCCAGATCCTCCATCATCTTCCGGCTCTCGATGACCTGGACTGCACATCCTTCGCCGTTCTCGTCCTCGACCACCATCATCTTGAAGCTTCCGACCTCCATCGACGATTCAGGAGCAAGCCTTCTCGCCCTTGCCTTCAGCGCCCCCTGAGCAATCGCCAGGAAGATCTCCTCCCTGGCGGCAAGTTGCACTGCCCTCATTCTCATCTCCAGCATGTCTCTTCCCCGAAAATGCCACTCGATATCGTAATGGAGCATTGTGAATGAGAACGGATAAATAATGATAGGTCACGATGAATCCATCCGGAGGAAGATATGGGCTGCTTTGAGAGCTATATGGAGTTTCGCGAAGAGTTAGAAAAGATCAAAATCAATCAGAAGAACCGCCCAGATCCGCTAAGAGGCAAAAAAGGTGCATCCGGAGACCTACCTCTCCGGAGGGAGATTGCCCCTGAATTTGATTAAACGATCTGGAAAATCCTGCCAATCTTGGGTCCAATCCTGATTCCCATCATTGCCCAGATCCTTTGATGGCCTTCTGTTCATATCGGTCACATTTACCCAGAGATGCAAATCCCTATAGGGGGCAGTGAAATTTCCCTCTTTGTATAGGAGGAACTGCAGCTTCTGCCGGTCTCCTGTTTCATCCAGGACGTAGGTTAAGGGCTGCTCCCAGGTATCGTTGTGCTGCAGGCTGAGGTTCATGCTCATTATGGGGATGATAGGAGCCGATCGGTCGTGTTCAAATGTGCTCAATGCAATGGCGGTATCATTCAGCTGAATATCAACTGCGGGGGTATTGTTCAGCAGAATCTCCATAGTGTAGTTGGTGAGCTTGTACTCATGGTTGACCACCCCTACGATAACTGTGCTGTTGTTTCCTGCTCTGACCTCTGTCGGATAGTCATAGGCCTTACCCCCTGGGCCCAGGATATAGAATTCCGTGAACTTCTCTCCCTCCTTGGGAGTGACCACCACATAAACAAGGGCGACGATGGAAGCGATTATGGATAGTATCAGAATTATGGTTAAGGCCTTGTCCACCCAACCCCTCTCTCCCTCTGCTCGGATCTCATCTTTCAATGAGCCTATCCACTGGCGAAGATTAAGGGAGAACCTCTCCTCTGGAGAAAGAGAGATCCGCCGCCAGTAGGCAACTGCAGCCATCAGCAGGGTAAAGGCCACAATGGATAAAACAACCGGTATCAGCCTGATTCCCCAGGGGGTGTAGTTGAGGCCCAGACCGATCAGGGGGACAACGGCGATGCTCAAGCCGAAGCTAAGAGCTATCCTCTCAATCCCATCAAGGTCTCCCTTTCTTGGAAAGAGGGCGGCTATGAGCACATACCCTGGCACAAAGAGCACCATCAAAAGACCGATGGGGATTCGCAGGAACAGGCCGCTCAAAGGGGTGAGGGTGAAGAGCAGAACCGCCAGGGCAAGCACCACCGCTGCCAGGAGATCTGCTGGCATCTGCTCTAGATTCCTCTCCATCATTAGTTTCCCCTGGGTCCGCTGCCTATAGCCCTAAAAAATCTGTCAGCCAGGCAACTACTCCCTTGCTCTCGGCGGATTCGGCTGGCGGGGTGGCTTTCTCCTCTTTGCTCACCTCCTCGTTGACCGATTTTCCGCCTGCGGATTCGCTGGCAGCTGCGCTGAGATTGATCTCAATTTTATCTTTATATGCTGCTATCTCCTTCTCAGCCTCACTGATGGCTGAAGCAGATGAGCTGGATTCTCCTTTGCTCAATATGCGCACGGTCTTCTCATCGCCATCTCCCTTGATCAGGTAATCGCCCTCCGGTATGCCGGTGGTGTCGATGACCAGCTTGTAGCTTCCACTGGAGTCAGACAAGACCCCCGTCTCGGCCTCAATGGTTATGGGAACCTCATTTGCTCCCGGCATAGCGCTGCCGGATACCTTGAGCTTGTACCTTCCAGTGGGGATATCCGCTGCAGAGAGATGCACTACCCCGTCGCGTGATTCGAAGCTCTTGGTGATCCAGATTCCCATCTTCACTCCTGCATTGAGGTTCTGTACATTTTTCGCCGTAACCGTAAAACGGTTTGGCTTATTGGGGACTTTGACCTCGGTCTCATAGTTGTACTTCTCTGAGGTCACAGGCAGGTTCATGGTGAAGCTGGAGATGAACGTGTTCTCGCTGTTCGGCTCGCTCGTCCCGGTTATGATCAAATTCTCTCCGGCGGTAACGCTATCAGCAGACAGCTCAAATGAGGTTCCTGGCGATATCAATATGAAGATAAGCATCAAATTGATCGCCATGGCGAGGGCCAGTCCCCTGCCAGCATTCCTCATCCATTCTGGTTTCTTTGGCATAATCTCTTCCTCCAGTCTCAGCATTCTCCTGATCGCTCCAGCAATTCCATCTGCATATATCTATTGTTGATGACAATGGGTCTAGGCAAAACCGAACTCAATTTGCTCAAATGATCCACTTATGGCCCTGGCGCGGAGGTTGTATCTGCCTTGCGGAAATCCTGCGGTATTGGCAACAATATCAAATGGTCCATTGATGACGACCCTTCTCTCTGAAGTGAGGGTAAGCTCGACCGTGGTCGCATCTGTTGGAGCGTCCCCAAATATCCTCACCCTGTATACTCCACTTGGATTTGGATAGAGCAGATCGCTTCTGGCTACGGCCTGATTTGATTGGTCCGCCTGGAATTGGCGGCTTGTCCAAGGTCGGTTTGCATTTCCATCCAGCCGCATAAAGCCGACATTCATGCTCCTAACCGGACCGGCGGTCAGAGTGACGTCATTTGGCTTGCTGGGAAGGAGAATCCCCGGCACCGCTAAATCGTATCCCGCGCCGCTGCTCTTTAACTGGACTGGTGTAGAAAACGGTGGCATTTCGAATCCGGAAATGTCATAGTTGTAGCTGCCCGAGACCACAGGCACCGTCGTGGTGAAGGAGAGGGTTATTTGAAGCTCACCTTCTCCCGATCCGGAGATGGTCATCTCTTTGCTCCCTAAGACCAAATTTGTTAAATCCATTTCACTATAATCCGCTCCCGGAACCAATGTCATCGGTTCTATGGCCTGATCTTGCGCCCAGGCAATCTGGCCTAGTGCCAGAATGCTCAAGCTGATTATACAGGCTACGGCCTTCTCTACTCTCAACATATGCTTGGTCACCTCTCGTGATATTTAGGATATATTCCTGAGCCATATCATTTAATTAATACATTTTTCAGTTTTTCTCCTCAAGATTGTCCTTGATTCTTTTGGAGATTGTTCTTAATGCTCAATTCTATTGGGTATGATATCAGATAAAAACCTCACGCCATAACTGCTCAGAATAATTTATTTCATCATTCTGAAAAATGGATGAATTATGTCACGATAAAAATTAATTAAGGGTGCAGGCGGGCTAAATCACCTCAACAATTTTCTGCTTCAATCCCTGCAGCCCAACCTCTGGGGAATAGATGGCGCATACGATCACATACTCCCCCTTCACCCATGATCCATCAGTCAGAAAGATGAGATCAACCGCGGATAAAGTGGCCTCCTGCATGCTGATGGAGCTATTGTCCGGCAGAAGGGAGATCATACTCATAAGCTGGTCTTGAGCAGTGGCGGGATTGATCTCGATCTCAGTGGATCTGGTGCCTATGGATAGAGCGACAACCGGCCAGGCTTTTGATTCATTCGCGACCAGCCTCATTGTGGCATTATCATACTCTTTGCGCGGCATAATAGCTGCTGCGAATATCTTAGACCGGTTGTCTTCCTTCTCTGTGCTCAGATTGATCTTAATGAATTCATTCTCTGAAGGAATGCTATCTTCCATTTGCAGGACAGCCTCTCCTTCCGTTAAGATGAAGGCCTGAGCGGGGGCAATAGACGATCGGTTTCCATCAAGGGCATATAGCGCATAAAGGCCGCTTCTCCTCTCGGCCGTTCTATCTGAAGCGATGCTGAAAGATAGATTGGCCTTCTTCGCTGCGCCATCATTCTCCGCGCCATCCATTACCACGGCCTCTGTGCAGATCGCTTCCTCAGATAACTGTCCGCTGCCAAGATCTCCTGCCAGGTATCTCGCAAGGCTGAGAGGAGCTATGCAGACGTTGATTCCCGGCTCGGAAGGGATCTTGAATGGGACTTGTTCTCTGGAGAACTCGATTTTCCCCTGCAATGGCATTCCCCGAGAATAGACGGCGAGCTCCTCTGGTAATAGCAGGTCCTGAGAGGTCTGGTTATCTTGCAGGATGCGGCCCATTCTGGGCAACTGAATCCGATCGTATCCCTCCAGGCTCCAGAAGGTTCCATCATTCTCAGGTCTTTCCCCTGATGAGATGTTTATCTGTGCATAGTCCCCTATCTCTGCGGCTGCTGTCGCATTGCTCATTAATGCTGTGCCCACTGATGCTCTGTCCAATTGGGATTCATTCGTTGCAGTGCAATTCATTCCCAAGGAACTGATGAGAAGCATAAATAGGCATAGAAAAAGCGATATCATCCTCATAGTTCCTAATAACATTTATAAAGTATTTATGCACTTCCCTCTGATTATCTGCAAAAAAAAGCTGGGAGTAAAGGACATCTGTCCCTTCTTCGGCCAATACGATTTCTTCCTGGTGGGGAAGCCCGAAGGTACTACCGGACCATTCTCAGGCGGAGTCGCTACTCTTCTCTTCCCTCTCCTGGCAGCCCGGCTCAATCAATGGGGCGAACTTCGTGCCATAATAGATTATGCCCCTGTCACCCTCCTTTCCCAGGATTCTGAATACCGCCCGGACCCTCATCCCGATCTTTACCTCTTCTTGGCTGGATACGATCTGGCCGGTGATCTTGGGCCCCTCATCCAGCTGGATTATAGCCAGATTATAGGGGGTGAGCCTCTCGAAGTCATCGGTGGCATTGTGAATGGTGGTGTAGGTGATGATGGTCCCCGTTCCCTTGAAGGCATGGCTCTCCAAGTGAGCACCTCTGCGGCAGTTGGGGCAGAGGTTTCGGGGAGGAAAGAAGTATTCGTTGCATCTATTGCAGTGCGTTCCCAAGAGATTGTATCTCTGAGGTATGCTTCGCCAGAATCTGGGAGCTTGGGTCGTCATCTTTACCTCGTGAATATATGGACCAAGGCAGTTCCCCCTGACCCACCCACATTATGGGCAAGGCCGATCTCCACCTCATCGACCTGGCGGCGTCCTGCCTCTCCTCTCAGCTGCAGAGCGATCTCATAGGCCTGCTTGATCCCGGTGGCCCCTACCGGATGGCCGCAGGCCTTCAGTCCGCCAGAGGTGTTGACCGCAACCTCTCCATCCAGTGCGGTCAGCCCTTCCTCAGCTGCTCTGCCACCATGCCCCTTCTCCACAAATCCCAGATCTTCAATCGCCAGGATCTCAGCGATGGTGAAGCAGTCGTGGACCTCGGCCACATCCACCTGACGGGGCTCGATCCCTGCCTGGCGGAAGGCAGAACGTCCAGCATGGACGGTGGCATCCAGGGTGGTCAGGTCGCGGCGGTCGTGCAGGGCCAGGGTATCGCTGGCCTGAGCACAGCCCACGATCTTGATAGGAGTGTCGGAGAACCTGCGAGCTGTCTCGGTGGGAGCCAGAACCACCACCGATGCACCATCGGATATGGGAGAGCAGTCCAGCACATGCAGGGGATCGGCCACCATAGAGGATCTGTTCACATCGTCAATGCCGATCTCCATCTGATACTGGGCGATGGGATTCATGCAGGCATGATGGTGGTTTTTCACTGCCACCTGGGCCATCTGGTCATGAGTTGTGCCGTAGCGGCGCATATGCATCTTGGCCATCATGGCATAGAGCGCTGGAAATGTGGCGCCAAAGAAGCATTCCCATTCCCTGTCTGCTGCTGCTGCCAGGGCGTCGGCGGCGGTGCCTGAGGAGACGTCGGTCATCTTCTCGACCCCGGCGGCGATGACGATATCGCAGTAGCCGCTGGCCACAGCCATGACCGCCTGGCGGAGGGCAAGACCTCCGGAGGCGCAGGCGGCCTCTACCCGGGTGGAGGGGACATGCAGTCGCGACAGGCCGGCGCAGTCGGCGATCAGGGCTCCGATATGCTCCTGCTCTATGAACCGCCCGCCGCTCATGTTGCCCACATAGAGGGCGTCTATCTGCTCACCGGTGATCTCTGCGTCCTCAATCGCCAGGACCCCTGCCTCGGCGATCATGTCGCGCAGGGAAGAGTCCCATCTCTCCCCGAACTTGGTGCAACCTACACCAATAATAGATACAGACCTCATATTCTCAGCTTGCCCTTGTGCTTGGCGTACATTGCATAATCAAGATACTCAGCATCGCCGATATAGTCGCGAACGCTCGGAGCATTGCAGCGGATGTCCTCAATTCTGTCCAATACCTTGATGCTGAAGGCATCGCTGCCCGCACCGGAGCCAAAGCTGGTGACGAAGATCCTCTCACCCGGTCGGGCGATGTCCAGGGTGGCGGCCAGGCCGATGAGGCAGGATGCAGAGTAAGTGTTCCCTATCATGGGCACGACCAGCCCCGGCTCGATCTGCTTTTTGGAGAAGCCCAGCATCTTGGCCACTCGCACCGGGAACTTGCCATTGGGCTGGTGGAAGACTGCATAGTCGTAGTCCTCCGGCCTGGTTTTCATTCTCTCCATCAACCCGGTGGCCGCGCTGGTGACATGCTTGAAATAGGCGGGCTCCCCTGTGAACCTGCCGCTATGCTCTGGGTATGGCATTCCCTCTCTTCTCCAGAAGTCCGGGGTATCGGTGGTGAAGGAATAAAAGCCCTCGATCTGGGCCGCCAGATCCCTCTTTCCGATCAAATAAGCCGCCCCTCCGGCAGCTGCGGTGTACTCCAGCATATCACCTGGCGCTCCCTGGCTGACGTCTGCGCCGATGGCCAAACCCAGATCGATCATATCGGAGCCTACCAGGCCCAGGCAGGCCTGAATCGCCGCGGTCCCCGCCTTGCAGGCGAACTCAAAATCCGCAGTGGTGAAGGATGATGAGGTGCATACCGCCTGGCCGACGATGGTCCCCGTAGGCTTGACCGCATATGGATGGCTCTCCGAGCCCGTATAGATGGCCCCTATTCGCTTCGGATCAACGTTGGCGCGATCCAGAGCGTTCCTTGCTGCTTCCACCGCTATGGTCACTGCGTCCTCATCAAGATCAGGCACGGATTTCTCGAAGACCCTCAGGCTCGAAGAGATGTCATCGCCACCTCCCCACACCCTGGCTATCTCATCTGCTCGTATCCTGAATCGGGGAATATAGACCCCATAGCTGACAATACCCGAGACCAATGGATTTCACCCTTTGCTCAGAGCACTGGTGATCTCATCCACGGAAAAATGTGTCGTCAAAAGAGGAATATTTTCAACCTCTGCGATCCTGACCGCGATTGGGTCCACATCTACTGGCTCCATTCCTTGCAGGACCACTGCCCCTGGTTTTAGATTGCTAACCCTCACCGCAACCATGCTCGATCGGCCGGTGTGAACCCCGGTGAATATCAGAGCCCTGGCGGTGCTCCGGCCATAGATCTTCTGGAACTGGTCGGGGAGCATCTCCACAATGGCCTTCAGGCTGTCTATTAGCGTATAACCCCAGATGGTGATATCCGTCCGGCCGTAGACGACCTCAGCATCAAGCTTCTTGGCGATATCGTTCAGAGGAAGGGGCTCTTGATACTCGCAGACGCTGCAGATGGAGTCCAAGCCCAGGATATCCCCCCACATATCCTCATAGGCGCGCAGGACATTGCAGCCCCGGCTCTCATCCAGCCTGAGCAGGGCATCGATTATCTTGCTGACTATCATTATGCCTGGAGACTTTCTCCTGCCGCTCTCATAGTCGGATATCACCGAAGGAGATATTTTCAGATGATTGGAGAGGTCGGTCTGGGTTATGCCGAAGTTGCGCCGCCACTTTCTCAATGTCTCGCCAGGATTTTGGGATAAGGTGATCTCGCCTGCAATCTTCTCTGCCAGCAATCCTCTTGCATTGGAGATCTCCCCACCAGAATTCATGAAATATTAACTGGTGAAACTAGGATATAAATGTAGCGAAAAATATTCGGCATTTAACGTATTGGCCACCAGAATAGGCAAATTCAGAAGAATGAGGCCTAAGAGTGCGTCGACCGGGATTCGAACCCGGGTTGTAGGCTTGCTTCGCAGATTCTATTGATCTGCCTGGAAGGCCCAAGTCATAACCACTAGACCATCGACGCCCGCCCATCTAGTCTCACAACTTGAACTTAACTGTTTCGATCCGAATCCCCCTCTATCCCGGGCAAGGACGGGCTCTGTCGATCGGAGCCGCAGAAAAATGAATCAGTCGCGAATGCTGCGGCCCGGATAGGCGCTCTCCGCCTCATCAGATCCGGGAATTGATGGGTGCAAGCTATCGACAAAGGCTATCGGCAAAAGATTGTGCGCTGCACGAGCTGGGCGATCAGGTGAGATCGGGCTGAATGATCATCAACTTGATGTACTCCACCAGTATCGGAATCTCCCGAGCGACCACTGGCTTCCAATCCTCATCCACCATCGGAGTCCAACTCGTCCCTCTCCTCTCATAGACAAGGATATCATCCAGGCCGCAGAATCCCGAGGCGATTCCATCGGCCTTATTCAAATAAAAGCCAAAGAACCTCTTGTTTATTGGCCCCCACTCCGCTATATACCAGTGCATCTTCTCATCGTTGAAGAGGTGCAGATGGATGATCTCCTCACCAATCCGGCTGTGATCGAAGCACAGGCTGGGAAGCCTGGCCAGTTCTTTTGCCGTCAGATCGCTGAATTTCCTGCTCAAATAGATGCCTCCTTGCTCCATCATATCCCACCTGCTTATATTTGCTGGTTGAATGAACATGCCCACCGATCCGATGGCCGAGCATCAGATAATTTGATATATGGGGGTGACCGCGAAGGGAAAAAATAGAAAAGAAGAATAAACTGGAAAATAGGAAAAAGAATGATTGCCCTTATCGTCGCTTTCTGGCTGATGCTGCCTGCCTATGTGCCAAACAACTTCGCAGCCATTTTTGGGGGCGGAACGCCCCTGGACATGGGCAGGGTCTTCCAGGATGGGGAGAGAACCTTGGGCGATGGCAAGACCTTTCGGGGGACGATCGCCGGGACGGTTTGCGGCGTCCTGATGGGTCTGGTGCAAAACCAGATCGCGCCGTTCTTGGGCCTGCCGGTCTTTGGTACAGGCTTCGAGCAGCTCCTCATTCTCCTCGGCCTCTCCCTGGGGGCAATGCTGGGGGATATCGTGGCTGCCTTCTTCAAACGCCGTCTGCGGATGAAACGCGGCGCTCCCCTAGTTCTGATAGATCAGATCGATTTTGTGATAGGGGCGTGGCTTCTCACAATGTTAATTGCGCCGCTGTGGTTTTGGCATAACTTCACACCTTTGATAATGATAATAGTGCTGATCATCACCCCCATTCTCCACCGCATAACCAATATCATTGGCTACAAGATCGGCGCAAAGAGAGAGCCCTGGTAGAGTTTTCCCTGGTGATATCCGTCTGAGAAATTTTTGCCTGCCGGAGATCGCGAAAGGTTTATAAGTTTGGGTAATTGATACCAAGAGCGTCATAGCCAATTTTATAGTGGAAAACTATGAAATTGGCAAAATGAAAAGGAGGAGGAATAAATGGACGCATTTAGCATGGGGCTTGTAGCTGCAATGGGAGCCCTTGCGACGGTTGCTGGTGCCTCTGAAGATATAGAATCCGATGTAGGATCTCAGAGCAATCCCAACTCGCAAGTTCAGCTGGCTGCCCAGGTCGGCAACCCCCACAGGATTTATAATAAGGCCATCTCGGGCGAACCCCCGGCCAATGCCCTGTGGTGTGCCACGGCAGCTATGGTGGCCTATACGCTTATTACGGCCTTCCAGATGCCCGCATTGATGGCCCTGGTAGCAGGCGCATCCGTTGCCGCTTTATTCAACGGTGTCTTCTCAATGAGTGCCTACTTTGGTAGGAACTCCAGCCAGGCCAGGTTCAACCAGTGGGTCTATCTGGATATCGTCAGGTACACCACGCCATCGATTATGGCGCATGCCTGGATAACATCATTCTGTATTGCAACTATATCGTATATCATGGTATATATGCTGCCAACGCCGCATCCCTTCCCAATGCCCATCATCGCATTGATCTGGGGGCTGGCTGTCGGTGCCATCGGCTCATCTGTGGGCGATATTCATTATGGCGGCGAGAGAGAGTTCCAGAACAGGCAGTTCGGCTGCGGTCTGAACACCATGCTCTCCGGCCAGATCGTGAGGAAGGCCGAGGCAGGTCTCAGAAATTCCATAGACAACGCCTGGTTCTGCACCAAATTTGGCGGACCGGCCACTGGAATGGGATTCGGCCTGACGGTCTTCTTGGATAACTGGAGGACGACGGTATTCGATCCTGTGACCCAGGCTTCTTATGCCATTCTCATGGGTGTCTTCTTCATCATCGTCGAGGTCGCCTATAACTTCTACATAGAGAGATCCGCCAGGAGAAAGTACGGAGCTTATCCGGAGTACAAGGGGGATATAGCAGCATGAACTTCGATGCTTATACTATTGTTTATATTCTGGAGATCCTCGTGGGCGGGCTGTTGGTCGGGATTGGCGTTCACTTCGTCCCTGTGGGCGGTGCGCCTGCGGCCATGGCCCAGGCAGCAGGCATCGGCACGGGCACAGTGCAGCTCGCAGCCGGGTCAGGCCTGACTGGTCTCTTAGCTGCCGGCCTGATGATGTCAGTTACAGATAACATCTGGATCATTCTGGCCTCAGGAGCTGTCGGCGCAGGGATCATGATAGGCTCTACTATGCTCACAGGCTCCTGGATCTACGCTTATGCGGTTGGTGCTCCCTTTGCCTCGGCCAAGGTCAACTACGATCCCATAACCGGATTTTCCCAGCCGCCCTATGTGGCTCCGGGAACAGTCGGCCAGGGCATTCCCACCATCTGCTTTGTCAGCGGCCTTATCGGCGGCATGATGGGCGGCCTGGGCGGTGCCATGATCTATTATCCCCTCTATCTGATCAACGGCAATGCCGCTTTGAGCGCCATGTTCGCCATCGGCATATTCCTGGTGAACGCTGTGATTGCCTCCTGGAACATCCAGGGAACCATCGAGGGCTTCCATGATCCGAAGTTCAAGAAGTGGCCCTTCGCCTTCAGAGCCTGTGCTATCGCCAGCATTCTGCTCGCTTTAGCATCAGTGTTGATCACTGGAGGTGCCTGAAATGTCCTTAGGAGGAGCTGCAGGCGGAGCGCCGTCTGCGTTTGACCCCAAGAAGCTGAGAATATACGGCCTGGTGGGCTCTGTGGTGGGAATATATCTGGGAGCAATTCTCAATTCCGCCCTTAACACTGAGGTGTTCTCCTTTATCGGAGCTGTGGCTGCCATATTCGCTGTAGTCATGGGCGCCAATGCGGTGCGAAGAGTCTGCGCTTACGGTATTGGTACCGGAGTTCCCTCGATCGGCATGCTCGCTTTGGGCATGGGCATCATCGCTGTCATGTTCGGACTCTCCGTAGCGGAAACACTGGGATTCGGAATGCTCGGCCCGATCATCACTCTGGTCTATGCCGGCATCTTCGGTTACATTATTGGCGTCATCGCCAATAAGGTCATCAAGTTCAACATCCCGGTGATGGAAGAAGGCAATGCCGATCTTTCCATGGCAGGTGCAATGGCCATTTTAGGCTGGAGCTTTGCCGTATCCGGCACCCTGGGATATGCCGATATCGTTAACGATGTTCTTATGACCGGCTACATCGCCATCATCTTCATTGCCGGAGGCCTTGCTATCCTGCATCCTTTCAATGCCAATCTCGGCCCGGATGAGAAGCAGGATAGGACCCTGGTCAATGCGATAATGGTCAGCGGAATCGCCATGATCACCACGGGAATTGCCGCCTTGCTCACGCAGGGCCTGGCTGCGGGACTTCTGCAACTTATAATCGGCTTTGCCATATGGTTCTACTTCTTCAGGATGTACTACCGTCTGGTCAAGAGGGATGCATCCGCAGTCGTTGGAACAGGACTATTGCCGCCAACGGTGCAGTGAGGTGTTCTAGATATGGGATTTGTTAGAGTTTCACCGGAACTGGGCCTGATCTTCGACCCCATGAAAGGTGTGGTCTCGGAGCAGAGGGCGGACGTGGTCTTGTTCACCTTCGACCCAGTCTATGAGAAAATAGAAAAACTGGACAAAGTGGCTGACGACCTTGTGAATCAGCTTGTGCCGGACAATGAGCTACTGTCCTCGTACGCCAACCGAGGCAAAGCATCATACATAGCAGGTTTATACACCAACATCTGGATGGGATTTATCATAGGTCTGGTGCTGTCCTTCGTGTTGCTGCTATCTATGGCGTTCACCAATCCGGCCACATTTGAGATCGTCAAGAAAGCTCTCGGAGGTGCTTAGAGATGGTTCTTAAAAAGAAGCCTTCTGATCCCTGGCCGACGATCACAGGCGAGTATGAGGTGGGAAATCCGGAGAGCCCGGTCGCAGTATGTACCTGCGGATCGCACCTTCATAATGCCGATCTGATCAAGGCAGGAGCAGCACTGGCCGGGCCCTGCAAGACCGAGAACATCGGCATAGAGAAGATGGTGGCCAATGTCATCTCCAACCCCAACATCAGGTACGTCCTGATCACGGGAATGGAGGTCAAGGGGCATATCACCGGTCAAGCGGTAGAGGCCTTCACTCAGAGCGGAATCGACAAGGAAGGCAGGATCATCGGAGCCAAGGGAGCCATTCCCTTCATCCAGAACCTGACCCCTGAGGCCATTGAGCGCTGGAAGAATCAGGTCGAAGCGATCATGATGCTGAACACCGAGGACATTGGGGCCATTACCAGCAAGGTCAAGGAGCTGGCCAGCAAAGACCCAGGTGCTCTTGATGTCGAGCCCATGGCCATCGAGATCAAAGAGGGCGGAGAAGAAGAAGAGGCAGGCGGCCTCAAGCCCATGGCGGCAGAGATGGTGGAGGTAAGGGGAAGGATGCGCGGCATAGACACCGCCGTGACCAACGTCGGCCTCCTCAACAAGCTCCAGGCGGGCATATATGTCGGCAAGATCGAGGGCATTGCCCTGGGCATGACGGTGGTCCTGGTCCTCTTTGGATTGATTCTCAGAGTGGCAGGAGGAATGTAAAATGGCAGAAGAGATTGCATATGGCCAGGGATTGCCCGCGGTGATAGAGCCAAACATGCCCATGATCGACGCGATTGTGGAGGATGTCCGGTACAAGGGCCAGCTTCTGGCCAGGGAGACCAAGCTGAGCTCGGGTGTTCTGTCCACGGTCTACATAGGGTTTGCCATCGGCTTTGTCCTCGCTATTGTGATGATGCTGGGGCCTTTTGCCTTCATGGGAGGGATTTGAACCATGCCAGAAAATATGCCAGAAGATACCAAGCCGGTAGTACCCGTTGCTGTGGTCGATCCTGATCAGCTCAGAGATGTGATGGCAAGGCTGGAGAAGATAGAGGAGAAGATAGAGTTCTACTCCTCAGAGAAGTATATGAGAGCCGGCAAATCCATCGGCAGAGATCTGGGCATGGCCTATGGTATCTGCGCAGGATTGATCCTGGTCTTAGCATACATACTGTTCGTTTACGCAGGCAATTGGAAGGCGGTGATTTGAATGTTCAGATTTGATAGAAAGCAAGAAGTCTTCGATTTCGGCAAATTCAAGTTAGGGGGTCAGCCCGGCGAGTACCCCACATGCTGCATTGGCACCATGTTCTATGCCAGGCACAAGATAGTCTCAGACCCCGAGCACGGTGTCTTTGACGTAGCAGCCGCAGAGCGGCTCTGGAATACACAGGTAGAGATGAGTGAGGTTACAGGAAACAGCTGCATGAACCAGATCGTGGCCGAGAGCAATGAGGCCATGGCCAAAGAGATAGACTGGTTCGTAGGCATATCCGATTATCCCTTCCTCATCGATTCCTCTGCCCCAGAGGTGCGGGCCTTCGGTGTCAAGCATGCCACAGAGATCGGAGTGGCTGACAGGGCCATCCATAACTCCATCAATGCCTCCATCACCCCCGAGGAGCTGGCAGCAGTCAAAGAGAGCGATCTGGACTCGGCCATCGTCCTCATCTTCAATGCCATTGAGAAGGGGACCAAGGGCAAGATGGAAATGATGAACAAGGCCGCAGGCGGCGCTCAGAAGCCCCTGATGGAGTATGCCAAAGAGTGTGGCATCACCCGGCCTCTCATCGATACTGCAGCCATGCCTCTGGGAGCCGGATCCGGTGCTACCTACCGCGCCTGTATCGCCATCAAGGCCATGTACGGCCTGCCGGTGGGCGGAGGATTCCACAACGGCGCTTCTGCCTGGGACTGGATGAAGAAGTGGAAAAAGCAGCATAAGGAGGCTTTTGCCCCTGTCGATATCGGCTCGAACCTGGTGGCCGGAATCGTCGGTGCTGACTACTACCTCTATGGGCCCATTGAGAACGCCCCCATGATCTTCCCCGCGGCGGCAATGGTGGATATCATGAAGGCAGAGTCCGCCCAGGAGCTGGGACTGGAAGTTCTGGCAGAGAAGCATCCACTGAAGACGACTCTCTAGGTCGCCTTCTCCTTTTCTTTTTTTTTGAGGGGATTTATGCCCCGGGTTGTGGTAAAAGCCATATTTGGCAATATCCGATTCAAGTGCCAGAGGTGCGGCTCATGCTGCCACCATAAAAGGCCTCTGGAGTTTGATGATCTCATCCCCGCAGAGCAGATAGAGGATTTTTGGAGAAGCTCCAACCTGATTTATCTCACTGAGAAGGATGTCCATGCCATCAGCAATAGGACTGGCATGAGGCCCCCGGACTTCGTGGATACCCTTTACGATTACAGTGAATGCTATGTGAAAATCGAGGACGAGGGCAGAAGGGTGATCCTCGACCTGCCGGTATTGAAAAGCAAAGAGGACACCACCTGCGTCTTCTACCAGGAGGGCTGCAGCATCTATTCTGTGCGGCCGATCGCCTGCCGGCTCTTTCCCTTTCGGGTGGAGGAGGAGACGCTAGACAATGGTGATATCCTTCTCAACATCAGTTACAATCCCACCTGCCCCGGGATTGGAAAGGGGAAGATGGTGGACAGAAAGAAGCTGGAGGGACTGGTGGCAGAGCAGTTCCTGCTGAGAACCGAGGATATCTCGCCTCATATCCAGAAGCTTAATTCCTCCGGAGAGATCGCCTCCGGGGCACGGATTTATAGAACTCTGCCCGGCAGAGGGAGAAAGAGATCCTCTTCGATTTGACCTATTATCGCCCCATTCTGCTCAGTTGAGAATTGGAGCTTGAGGGTGGCAGCATAGAAGGACGAAGAAGATCGTTCGGCCTTGGGTTCGGATTGGAGAATACGGCCAATCCGATCCCAGGCCGGGAGGTCAGATCTGGATGGATGGACTCATCTATGCCAGATGACCGGATAGTGCGGCAATCAAGAATATGATTGCGGATATGATGATGGCGTAAAATCCGCCGTCCTCTGATGTTAAAGATCCCTTGACCTGTACGTCCTTACCCACATTGGGTGGTTCATTCTGCGTAAAGCCCGTCATATTCATCTCCTGTGCTCTGGACCAATCTTCTCCCGGGCCAGTTCACAATTACGAGGCATGCATTCCGGTTATTTAAAGTTTTTCAGATAATAGACAATTTTCCAATTTATGAATTAATCTATCGATCTGAATTTTTCATTGATGCCACCAAATAGTAAATATCCATTTAACAAAAAGGTTAAATTGCTTTTTACCATTTTTACCATTTTTTACTTTTCACCCAAAGTCCGTTTGAGCCCCAAATCCATGCTGCACTGGGCGGAAGATCATCTGGCTGCCCAACATCTGGCAGCAAAAAGTTTATCATGGTCTGCACCTTAACTTGAATGGGATAATAATCAATTTCCGGAGGTGAGAAAAGATGGATATGATGTCTCAGATATACGCCATTATTCTATTTGGTGTGCTTGTCGTCGCCCTACCTACGCTCCTGAACAAGTGGTCTGATAGCAGGTCCGGAGTCAGGTAAAGATATGATTGCTTTTATTCTATAGTCCTGGCATCTGTCAGGACTATAATTATCATTCAGATGTTCATCTCATCTTGCACTTCTTGCCGTAATGAGGGCATCTGGTGTTGGTGCAGACATCACGCGATGCCTCGGTGAGATTGAGCATAAGGAGATCAAGGCGGTCGATCAACTCTGACCCCAATTCGGCCGCTTCTGCTCTGGCCATGGCAACCTCGACCTGCTCTTTTAGAACTTTAGCTTTCTCGCCCTTGATGTATGAGGCCCGGTCCTCCAGATCCCGTATATCTCTCTCGGTAATCGTCTCCATAAATTATAACTCTGTCCGCCGGATGGATCAACCTTCCTTTCCTGCCCTGACCCTCTCATCGACGGCAATTCCCAGGATATTCTCCTTTCCGGCGAATACATCCTCTGCTATCCTGGCGCAGCCCTGAGCAGCCGCCGATCTCTCCAGGGGGACGACCCTTCTATCCAGATGGGCGGATACCCGGGGCTCGATCTCCCTTGCCGGGCTTCCGGCCAGGAAGAGCTGGGGATTCTCATGATCCAGGTCGCGGCAGAGGACCAGAAGGGCAGCCATCTCCATGGCGGCGAAGAGGGCGAGGGTCTCCATGGCCAGATGGCGCTCCTCCGGGGAGCATTGATCAAAACCCTTCAGCCCCATCTTGGAGAGGATCCCCCCCCAGTTGAAGGCCTGGTTTGCGGTCAGCTTTCCGGAGTCGACATCTCTTATCGCCTGAACGTCCAGGGGACCCTGCAGGAGGCCGGGTGCGAAGATAGGTGCATCTATGGCTGCCACGATCTCGCCCCTCAGCACGGCGAAGCTGACGGTATTGGAGCTGGCGTCGCATACGATGAAGCTGGAGCTACCCTGCCGGAAAACCCCATAGGCGAGGCCCACCTTCTCCGGGCTCATGCCGTGGCTGAAGACCTTCATCCTGGGATCGACATTGCTTGCGCGATGAATTCCGGGCAGGAGTATGGCTGGCCAGCCTGAGGCCCTGATGGCCTCGAATACCCGGGTACCCCCTCCCTGGTGCAGGCCCGCCCCATCCTGACTTATCAGCCCCCGGTTAAGTGCGTCCTCGAGCCGGACGATCCTGGTCAGGCCGTCGCCCATGGAGTAGGAGAGGGCAACCAGGTCCACCCTTTCCGGTCCCAGGCTCTCTTCAATCCGGGATAATATCTGCTCGTAAGAAAGATCAGCGGCCGAGCTGCGCGAGAGCTCATAGATTGAGCCCTTTTCACTGGCAAACCTGATAGCTGTGGTGCCGTGGTCTACGCCTAAGAACATCCGATCAAATCCAGCAAGCCTTTCGCCATTGCCAGACTCTCATTTTTTGTCCTCATAAGGGTTTTCATGCGCACGCAGTCCCCAGTGTAGTCGCTCTTTCCGTCGACCACAAAGATGTCTACCTTGCCCAAAAGTGCTGCCACTCCTTCATCGCTGGCCGGAAATCCCCGGGCCTCCATGAGCTTTGCTGCCGGGCCGCTAACGGGCTTATTTCCTACAAACGGGCTTATGGCCACTACCTTCTTTTTCTTCAGGCGATCTCGCACCCCGGCAAGGGCGAGGATTGGACCGATGCTGGTGACCGGATTGCTTGGACCGATGATGACGGTCTCCTCCCTCTCCAAGAGATCCAGGAATCCCTGGCAGGGGAGGGCCTCTTCCAATCCGGTGAAGGTCACGGATTCGACCCTCGGCCTTCCCTTGAGGCTCGCCCAAAAGTCCTGAAAGTGCATCATCCCCTCCGGAGTGCCGATAACCGTGGATACGATGTCATCGGTCATGGGGACCACCCTCTGCATGACCCCGAGGGCATTGGCTATGGCTTCTGTGGTCAGGCTGAGCTTGACTCCCCGGCGGAGGAGATTGGAGCGAAATATGTGCACTGCCCGGTCCTTGTCCCCAATGGTCAGCTTCTCGTCCACTCCCATCATGAGGAGGAAGTCGTGGGTTAATGTCCGGTCCCCCTTAATGCCCCACCATCGCTTCTCATCGATCATATCCGCCAGGGTATAAAGGACTGAATCAATATCTGGCGATATATAGTTTCCAGAAATCCAGAGGTCTTCGGCGGTGTTCACCGCAACAGAGAGCTCTTGGGGCAAAACAAGCTCCTTTAAGCCTCTCAGGAGCTTGGGGGTTCCTGTGCCTCCGCTTAAGACCAGCATATCAGACTTCCAAAAGCATGATGCCTGTCTGGAGGCGGGCCATGTCCTCATCCGTCAGGGGCGATACTTTCACCTTTTCTGAGGCTATGGCGCTATTCCCCAGTGGATCCTCGATGATCAGGGTTATGGGAAACTCTCCTTTGCGAGCTAGGGCGATGCTCTCCAGGATCTCTTCTCCTCTCCGAGCGCCATCCTGGTTATCTGCCGCCCGGGCCTGGGAGGTGGCAAAACAGACTATCTCTTCGATTCGGTCCAGCACCCCTTCCACGTTGGAGACATATGAGTCGGAGGCATACCCCGGCTCTACGTCCACCCCAAGCTCTGGCACTCGAATCGTTCCGCTTGATGAGCGGATGACCCTGGCGTTCAGATCTTCTATTGTCTGGACCGCCAGGGTATTTCTCACCGGCTCCTTCTGGGTCAAAAGAATGGTATCGCTATGCCGGAAGCCGCATTCGCAGACCCCGGCGATCAGCATGGCCTCGCCGAAATATGGTATATCCTGCGTCTCCCAAGAGAACTGCATCTGGGCAGAGCATACAGGGCAGTTGGCATTGGTCGTGAGATTCAATCCTTTCCTCCGACCACTTTTTCTCGGTCAATCTTTATGCCCTTTGGAACCAGAACTATCAGGTCGTCGCCGATGCCAGCAATGTCTCCGGATACATCCTCGACTGCCTTCTTCAGCTCACCGATCGCTCTGTCCAGGGCGGCTTTATCCCTCTTCAGGCCGGCGATGTCCGCAAGGACTATATTGCCGTTGTAGATCTCCTGCTTAACCTCAGGCAGAACCTCAATCCGTCCCATCTCCGCCACCCGCAGGATGATCTCATTCGAGCCCCTGGGCTCTTCGAACTGGCTTAAATCCACCTCTATGTAATCCTGCTCGCTGGACTTTCCAATGAGCTTGAGCTTTTCCAGAAATCCTGCCATTTAAGAATCCCTCAAAGGAAAATGTGTATTATTATATTTATATTTAACGCAGCTACATATCATCCAGCTTCAATCCCACGATGCCCATGGCCACGATGAAGAGCAGGATTATTATGGCAAAGCTTGATCCTCTCTCTCCTGCAGGGAGGGTCATCTGCGCCCCCAAAATGAGGATGATCATCAAGAGCACCAGACCTGTGCTCAGCCCTATCTCAAGATATTTCTTATTCACAAAACTCACCACCATTCCCTGGAAGATATACTTTTTCGCCGCAGACCGTCCTCGCTGGCCAGGGCAGCAGTCAGCCTTCGGGTCTTTGAGCCATGCCACCCTCTCCTTATGAACCTTGGGTATACGGGCAGCCTTTCCTTCAGCTCATAGGCGAAAAGGCTCCTTTTCAGCTCCTCTTCCCTCGGCCAGGAGCTATTTGGATTTATCTCATCTCGGGTTATGGGACTGATCCCCCCCAGATCGTCCGCTCCTGCCTCTATCAGGGGCAGAGGGTCAGCCAGGTTGGGCGGGACCTGGACCGCTACCTCTCGAGGGAGTAGCTCGCGGGCAAGTCTTACCGTCCGGACCAGATCCTCCCGCTCGGGCCGGGGATGGGTTGACATGGCAGTTCCCGGCTTGGGGTCGAAGGGCTGCACAATGACCTCTTGAATATGGCCATGCTCATCATGAAGTCGGGATATGGCCTGAATGGATTGGATTCTGTCCTGCCAGCTCTCTCCTATGCCCACTAAAATGCCGGTGGTAAAGGGGATATGCAGCCTGCCCGCCCTGGCAATATGCTTAAGGCGCAGCTGCGGATTCTTGCCGGGAGATTGCTCATGGGCATCGAGTGTGGCACAGCTCTCCAGCATCAGCCCCATGGAGGCATTATAGGGCTGCAAGGTGGCCAGGTCCTCTTCTGAGAGGAGCCCGGCGTTGGTATGAGGTAGAAGATCATGCTCTATCGCCAGCTCGCATAGCTCTACCAGGTAGCCCAAAAGGTCCTCTCTGCCCTCTCCTGCCAGCATCAGATGAAAGCCTTCCACCTCCTCCGGCCTCTCTCCCAGGGTGAATAGGGCCTCGGAGCAGCCATGATCTCGCCCCTCTTCCAAAAGTTGCTGGGCAGCAGACCGGCTGATCAGATGGGCCTCATCCAGGTTTCTTCGAAAAGAGCAGTATTGGCAGCGGTTGCGGCAGAGGTTGGTGACGGGCAAAAAAATATTTTTGCTGTAAGTTATCCGCTTCATCTATCGGCGAAACTCCACCAGCTTCAAGATATTCCCCCGAGGGCAGTCCTCCGGCGCCTCGCCCACCACCTCTACAATGGTGCACTTTTCTCCATCCTTCAGCCCGATGGGATGGCATATATCGTACATGCTGCAATTATAGTCATCGCATTTCATGGCCTCAAATACGATCTTGGATCCGGGGAATGCCTTTCTGGCATCGAAGGCCGCAATTATTGGGCTTTCTGCTACCTCCACTGCCCTGACTCCTGCCTCATGAATGGGGCACTCATGCACCAGCTCTCCACGCGTTCCCAGCACCCGGTAGCGCCTCCTCGGCTCCAGATTGATACAGGTATTCCTCAGCTTGCAGGATTCGCATTCGGGAGTGGGGCCCATGAAGGTGAACTCCATGCCAATGCTGGCAAGCTTTGTTCCAATCAATGTGATTTGGGTAGATGCTTCGGACATATTTCATTCTCCTTTTATTAATCATTATTATCCAATTATTATATATTTCATTGAGGTCGGTTTACCATACTAAATCACTCCCGTTGCCTCGGCCGCTCTGGCGGCTGCATCCCGGTTCAGTCCTGAGTCCAGGATGGTATAGCGCTCCGGCCTGATCCTATGGGCATTGACCAGGGCCTCTACCACGGTTTCTGCATCCAGCCCGATCTGGTCGGCTGAGGTGGGAGCTCCCACCTGGGCCAGTGCCTCTCTTATCATCTTCCAGTCTTTGCCGTGCAAATACATCATCATTATGGTTCCCAGGCCGCAGAGCTCACCATGCAGGCCCCTTCTCGGTGCTATGCGGTTGATCGAATGGGCGAACTTATGCTCCGAGCCGCTTGCCGGCCGGGAGGATCCGGCAATGCTCATCGCCACCCCGCTGGAGATCAGAGCCTTTACCACGATCTTGGCCGATTCCTCCAGCCCTGGCCGGATATCAGAAGCACGCTCGACGATCATTTTAGCGGTCATGCCGGAGAGGGCGGAGGCATACTCGCTGAACTCCTCGCTTCTCAGTCGGTGAGCAAGCTGCCAGTCCAGGATGGCGGTGTAGTTGGAGATTATGTCTCCGCAGCCGGCGGCCAGAAGCCTGGCCGGAGCCCGAGCTATTATACCGGTGTCAGCGACGATGGCGAGGGGTGATTGGGCGGGCAGGGACACCGCCTCTCCGTTAACCGTCAATGAGGCCTGGGAGGAGCAGATGCCATCGTGCGAAGCGGCGGTGGGCAGGGAGAGGAAAGGAATATTCGTTCTCGTGGAGGCGATCTTGGCTATATCAATGGATCTGCCCCCACCAGCGCCGATGAGAAAGCCGGCCTCAATCTCCCTTGCCCTGGCCTCTGCGCGATCCACCTCCTCAAGCTTTGATGCCGTGCAGATGAGGGTTTGGGGCTCGAACCCTCCTGAGTTCAGCAGCTCTAAGATGGTCTTTCCCACCACATCATCGGTATGAGGCCCGGTGACGATGAGTCCGGGCCCCTCCAGATGCAGATAAGAGCAGATCTGGGGCAGCTCCAATATCGCCTCGTTTCCCACGGCCACTATCCGCGGCAGCTCCATCCATCTCGATCCAGTCAACCGACTCACCCGCTTAGAAATGAGGTTAGAATTAGTGCTCTTTGGCGATATAAAACCATATCTCAGCAGCTGGCAATCTCAGTGCGCAGGTCGCAGAGGATGCGATCCCTTATCTGGTTGACCTCAGTGCTGGTTCTAGTCCTGGGCCTGGGGAGGGGGATCTGAATTATATCCTTTATCCTTCCCGGCCGGGCAGACATGATCACTATTGCATCCGCCAGATATATGGCCTCGTCAACGCTGTGAGTGACGAATAGTACCGTCTTCTTCTCCTCCTCCCAAATTCTGAGCAGCTCAGACTGCATGGTATTTCGGGTCTGAGCGTCCAGGGCTCCAAAAGGCTCATCCATGAGCAGGGCCTTGGGGTCGTTGACCAGAGCTCTGGCGATGGCCACCCTCTGCTTCATTCCCCCGGAAAGCTCATGAGGATAGCGCTTCTCAAATCCCTCCAGGCCGACCATCTTCAGATACTGTCTTCCCCTCTCCTCTCTCTTGGCCTTATCGATGCCCTTGAGCTCCAGGCCGAATACGGTGTTATCCAGGATTGTCCGCCAGGGAAAGAGGGAGTACTCCTGGAAGACCATGCCCCTCTCAGGCGAAGGGCCTACTATGGGCTCTCCATCTATTGTGGCGGCGCCAGAGGTGGGCGCCTCCAGGCCGGCCACTATGCGAAGCAGCGTTGTCTTTCCGCATCCCGACGGTCCTATGAAGCAGACGAATTGATTCTCTTCGATGGTCAGGTTGATGTCATGCAGAGCCTCCATCTCCTTGCCATCTGCGAAAAAGTGCTTGTATACCCCTTTGATCTGCAGCAGAGCCATTATCTGGGAACAGGCAGTAGGATGCTTTATCTCTTTCCATAGAGAAGACAGGTGAGCAAATCAAGGGGAAGGCAGCCTTCCATCCCAGAAGCGTGTAGGGGCAGGGCTGCATTTCTTCCTTTACTGAAATGGAGCTTCCTCATATGGCTATTTATCCTCAACCCGCGCGGGGCGAAAGTATTTGCTTAGATCTTCTCCGGCTTATCCAATAGGCTCAGCTTTTGCATGAGCTCTCCCGTTCTGGCATGGGGTTGGCGAGAAACGGTATCATTCGACTTTTCCAACTCTCTGGCCTCATCAGCCAGACGGGCAGCAGCCCGCATGACCTCGTGCCCTGCTGCAGCGGTGAGGGCGATCGGCTTCAGCTCCTTTAAGCGGAAGCAGGCCGCGGCATCTATGCTGGCAACCGTCTGGGCCATATAAAGGGCGCCCATCGCTTTGGCCTGGGCATAGGGATTAGAGAAGTGCATTCTCTCGGCGCACTTCTCCGGGGTGGCAAGAATTGTGGGCAGCTTGGCCTGTCCGGAGATGATGCTGGCTATGGTCCTGTCCAGCTCCTCCTCCACCAGACGGATGGCTCCGCAGGCGGCCAGGACGCGCAGGGCATCGGAGTTGAAGAGGGCCATCTCCGCTGGATCAAGGAACTCCCTCTTCGCTCCGATGAGGGGGTCCATGGGAAGAATGATATAGCCGTAGCCTTCGGCTGATAGAGCCTCTCTGGCCTCTTTTTTACTCGGACCGTCGGAGATGATGATAGTTGGAATGCCACGGTATGCCTCCCGGGCGGCGGTGGGGCCTGCGGTAGCGGCATTGGGGCTGCTGATAACTACCAGTTGAGGCTGCCAGGCCTTCAGCTCTTCTGCAGCCTTTCCCTCCTTCTCAGTCATCTTGGGGCCGAAGCTGATGATCTTGAACTCTATATCCGTTCTCTCTGCGATCTCATCCAGGGACAGATCGATAGCCGTAGAGGTGGCTATGTTTCCCAGCTTCACAAAGCCGATCTTGAACATGCCGGTAGAGAAGTCATGGGGAAGATAAAAGGATTTTGTTTTCTTCTGGGTAAAAGTATTTATCTTTGGGTGTGAATGGGCCCAACCTAATATAGTAATGATCAAATGTGTAACAGATCGACAGGCAGCTAATTTGGTGTTCGGGGGGATACTATTCCATTTGCAGTTAAATCCGAAGACTCCGGTTTGGAGAGAAAATCTCTCTTTATCAGGCAGAATCATCATATCAAAAACAGAGGCAACGGCCAGAAATTGAATAAACTTAATTTACTATTCATATTATTTTTCATAGTTTATGATTTGACGCCCGGAAGCGCAGTGGTATTCTGCCCCGACGATCGCTATCTCATGCCCATGAGCAACTCGCTTCCGTGGGGAGCTGTCGGCTACATGGATAATGGCTGCACGGCAACTCTGATAGATTCCAGGCACATAGTGGCTGCAGCACACTGTTTCTGCTATGATGATACTGGCTCATGGCAAAACAATCTATTCTTCTACCCCAACTTTAATCCCAATAGAACCAATACGCAGTCATTTGTTATAGACCGCGCGGTCGTAGGAACCCGCGTAGAGACAGGAGGCGAATTTCAGGCATCGGATTGGGGGATAGGGCATCTGGCAAAAGATGTGACAGACTTTCCTGCTCTGCCGATAGCTTGTATCTTGAATGCTCCTGCAAACGTAAATTCATCCGGGTACGGTCGCGATCTATCCTTCTTCGGTATGGGACAAGCTCCGCCCGGAGGCTCGAGCAAGATGGGATGCAATGTCTGGTGGCAGCCTGCGCTCGTGGACCCTGAATGTAAGGTTTACAGGATTGACCAGGACCAGCTATTCTTTGATTGTGCCACGGTGGGCGGCAACTCAGGCTCCCCAGTGCTTTACAAAATAGGAAATAACTACTTCCTGGCCGGGGTGATCCACGGTCCAGGGAATCCCGTGCAATGGCATGGCTGGTGGAGCATAGCCGATCTCCAGGTCGAACCCGGATCACCAGTCTCTGTTGCCTCAAGAGGCGCCAATAATCTAGATGTCTTTGTCGTCGGAAAGGACGGCGGAATCTATACGGCTGCCTGGGGACCGCAGACGGACTCTACCTGGAAGGGCTGGTGGCGTATTTCCGATCTGGAGGCAAAACCGGGATCTTCAGTGTCTGTCACATCCAGAGGTGCGGATTGGCTGGATATATTTGTCGTCGGCAATGACGGTGGGATCTATACCGCCTCCTGGAATCCCGCTTTTGAGGACGGCTGGCACGGCTGGTGGAGGATAGGCAACAATGCAGTCGATCCCGGCTCACCGGTGAGCGTTGTATCCAGGAGTGCCGATAAGCTCGATGTTTTTGTTACCGGCTCGGACGGGGGCATCTACACCGCTGCCTGGGAGCCCGGATTTGATGACGGCTGGCATGGATGGTCGAGAATCGGCGATCTGGCCGCGGATCCGGAGTCTTACATCGCAGCTGTATCAAGGGGCACTGACAAGCTTGATATCTTTGTGGTCGGTCCTGATGGCAAGGTTCAAGCAAACGGATGGGAGCCCAAATTTCCATGCGGCTGGAAGGGCTGGCAAAACGTCCTGGATACTTCTTTTAAGCCTGGCTCTTACCTGGGAGCCATATCAAGAAGCAGCGACTGGCTAGACGTCTTTGCCGCGAGCGTCGATTCGAGAGTCTACACCGCCTCCTGGAATCCGGCGTTCACCTGTGAAGCATGCGGCGATCAGGGTCCAGCTCTCGATCATTTGAATGCGGGGCCAAGTGCCAAGCGATTCCAATATGCACCCAGGTTTGCCAAGAACGTGGCCATAGCCCGCCATGTTGACGGAAGCGCTCGAACTGCGGTTTTTGTCATTGATTCCGACAATGATCTTGTGGTTACCAGAAGCCGAAATGGCAATAGCGTTGCAGACGGTTTCTCTGCATTCAATTCCTTGGGATCGATCACCAGTCCCAGACAGATTGCTGCTTTCATCCAGACCAATGCCAAGCCGCAAGTGGTAGTCACGAGCGAAGCTGGTATGCTCTATACCCGGGCAGTGTCCAAGAGCAGCGACATCTGGGATGGATGGACAACCATCGATCTTCCCGCCGGAGTGACAGAGGCCCTCGATGTGGATGCCGCCTACGACTCTGAGGGCAACAACCAGATCTTTGTGGTGGGGGATGACGGCAATCTCTACGCTCGCGGCCGGATTAACAAAGAGCCCGACTCCGCCTGGAAGGGCTGGGAGAAGCTCACCGCATCTGGATCCATTCGTAAGGTGACTGCACTGCGCAGGGCGGACGGAACCGAGCAGGCCTTCCTGATCGACTCGGCTGGCGATCTGGCCACGCTCTGGCAGATGGAGGCAAAGCCCTCCTCCTCATGGACGGCGCCAGGCAATTTCCAGAACCCTTCAAAATCAGCCATTATCGATATTGATGCGGCCTGGACGGAAGACGAGCAAACCTGGATCTTTGCAGTGGATGAGAAAGGAGCACTTTGGGTCAGAGCGATGGTCTCAAAGGATTCCTCGCAAGGCTGGGAAGACTGGCAACCATGGGCCACCAACCTTTATGCTCCGTCAGCCAAATCCCTTCAGCCTCAACCGGAGGGCATCGTCTCTCTGACTGCCAGCCGGTGGCAGGAGGAGACCGGCGGAGATATAGTGCCGGTCGTATTTGCCACCGATAACAAGGGTAACATATACTATACCACCCATGATCGATCCGGAGGATGGAGCGCCTGGAGATCGTTCTACCACTGAAGCCTTCGTGGTGAATGAGACCGTCCTGCATGGCTGGGAATGGGCAGGAGGGATCCAGAGGTTTGAGTCTTTGGTCCCTCCTCCTATTTGCAGCACCCGAGGATATCAACTCCTAAGCTCCAAATGAGGCTGCAGCACAGTGCAGACGACGTGCATCAGACTCTGAAGCTGAATATTTGGCTCGAGATTTGTTTTCCATCTTTAACATACCACAGCTTGACGGTATATGTTCCTGTCAGCCAGGTATATTGCTGTCCCTGAAACCAAGTGGGGGCCAGGTTCAGCCAGAAATTGCAGTCAATAGGCTGATTTACCGCCGTCGAAGACGTGGCAAAGACGTTTTCAATAATTACGGCAGCCCCGCCGGGCGGCACCGTGATGGTTTCCAGTTTGAAATTAGTTTCATTCAGTCCGCAGATGTCTTCCTGATTTGCTGCGGATTTTACCTTCACCCCGACAGTAACCGGCTCGCTATTGCCCGGAGCCGCAGGAGCTATCTTTATTTGACTGATGCTGATGGTGGGCGCAAAGAGCTGCGGATTTGGTTTTTTAAGAGATACCTGGCTGAAACCTGGCGCAGGATACCCGCCAGCGACGCTTGCTGCCAGGACCAGCAGCATGATTATGCCTAGAGCAGCTATTCCTCTTTTCATTATTGATACACCCTTCTATTTAGACGATGCAGCACGGAGTCTATGTCAGTTGATTCTGTTTTTTCCATAGACCTGGCAGCAAATTATTTTTCATATCCTAATGATTATAAGATAGATATCAGTCTTTCGTTCTTTGGAAAAATATCTCAGCAGGTGCTTGGCCGTGGTTGTGAAGGGAAGGCAGTATAGTGATCTCGGGCGGTATAATGATGCTTGAAATTATCCTACCCTTCCAGGCAAAACTCTTGAGGCCATAGCCCCTTTTCATTAGGGCCCGCACCTTCAACTTCAAAACGGCATCGGATCATCTCATCAACCTCCGAGAGCGGAACCCTAAAGACCTCTGCCAGAATCTCCTTGGCGGCTTCCAGCTCCATAGCCTTCAGACTACGATACTCTACCCTATTTTGCTGCCTGATTAGCTGCTCAAGGACTCCTGCCATGGATAACATATACTGCGTGCAAGATTAAGTAGATTTGCCAGAAAACAATATCAATAAACCATTTTTACATAATAGAATGTATGAATAAGATACAAATGGGTAAATCAAGGAACGTGCGTTCAGATCTCAAAGATTAGCCAATTAAAACCGTTTCCCTAGGCTATTTCCTTCAGGTAATAAAACGCCCGGACCGGGATTCGAACCCGGGTCGAAGGCTCGACAGGCCTTCATGATGGGCCACTACACCATCCGGACACAACAGATCCCGCCTCCCAGATTCGAACCGGGGACATCGCGGTGACTGCGCGTAGCACCTCTACGGTGCGAGACATACTACAGCCGCGCACTCTACCAGGCTGAGTTAAGGCGGGCCTCTCGCTACCAGGTTAGTTCTTGTACTTAGATCTTTCGGGCTGGTCCAGATGCGACGATAAGCATGAGCGCAACTGATAAGAATGCTACAATTATGGCATAAAGGGATCTTATGTTGATTGGTATAATGTCCGATGCCCATGACCGATTTCAGGGCGTCAAGGATGCCCTGAGGGTCTTCTCCTCCAGAGGTGTCTTTATGATCCTCTTCGCCGGAGATATGATCGGCTCAGGCAACTGCTATACCTTCAAGGGCCTGAATATCCCCATAAAGCTGGTGTATGGCAACAACGATGGGGACCGGGTGGGCCTGGCCAAGGAGTTTGCCCGGGTGGGCGGGGAGTATCTGGGAGACTTCGGAGAGGTTGAAGTGGATGGCTTGAAGATAGCCCTTATGCATGGCACAGAAGAGCCTCTCGTGAGGGCAGTTCTGGCATCCCAGCTCTATGACGTCCTCGTCCGTGGGCATAACCACATCTTTGAGGTATCCAGCCATGGCAGGACCCTGCTGGTCAATCCGGGAGAGATCTGGGGCCACCTCACTGGCTACTCTACCGTCGCCATCCTGGACACCGCCAGCATGGAGGTGGAGCGGGTGGAGCTCGGCCGGTTTAAGACCTACAGGGAGATCATCGAGGGATGACTAAAGGCGCTTTTGTCACTGCTCTTGACCTCTACATCATTGTGGAATGCTCGGGGCAGAAGGTCAAACGAATCTATCTCTCCCAAGAAAGCCCGGACGAGCCCTCTCACCTGGCGGAGAGAATTGCCGCTCATTTGGAGAAGGGTGCGCCCTGTCCCTCTCCGGATCTGGATCTTTCCAGAAGCACTGATTTTCAAAAGAGGGTATACTCAGTGGTGCGGGGGATAAGGCGGGGAAAGACTCTGACCTATGGGGAGGTTGCCTTTCTTGCCCGATGCCCTGGAGGCGCAAGAGCTGTGGGAAGTGCCATGGCCACAAATCCCTTCGCCATACTCGTTCCCTGCCATCGTGTCGTCGCCCGGAAAGGCTTGGGCGGCTTTGCCTGGGGTCTGGAGGTCAAAGAGAGGATGCTGGCCCTGGAGAGGAATGATGCAGCGGAAATGACGAAATGAAAACGAAGCAGAGCGATCTGTTCCGCAATCAACCCTTCTCCGCCTGCTTCGTAGAGTGACTGAGGTTGATGGTCAGTTCACCGATGTTCATGATATAGTCGAACATCCTCTCCAGGCTGGCAGCCAGGACAAGACGCTCCAGCATCTCCGACTTGCCCAGGCTGTCCGAGGTTACTGTTATCCTCGCGGCGCTCTTTTGGATCTCTCGGATCAGATCTATCATCTCATTGGCTTTGTCTGAGTTGGTCTGCAACAGATAAGATATGGAGTCGTCGATAAATCCGCACAGCTGAACCTCCATATCCATCAGCTCCTCTTTCAGGTCATCAGCCAGAGTGCAATTGTACTCTCTGGCGATCTGGGCAATCCTATGGGCGTGATCGGCAATGCGTTCCAGGTTTGAGGCCGCCTGCATGTAGTTGAACGCATGGATGGGATTTTGCGTCTCCTGCTTAACCGAACCAGTCCTGAGTATCTCGGTGAACTGGCGGGAGATGAGAAGGTTGAGCCGGTCCACATCGTCATCCCTCTGAATCACGTCCATTGCCAGTTCATCCTGGTTGTTGTTCAAGAGGCTGGTAAAAGAATCATGAATCATGGATTTGACCACTGTCCGGATCCTCCTTAAGGCCTTCTCGGACTGAAGCTCCTCTGAGCTCAAAAGGTCCTGAATTACCACCTTATTGATGGTCTCCTCTAAAATCTCAGGCCCGATGAGCTTGTTTACGATCTGATGCAGATCCTTCTTCTGGGCAGATGACATATGAGGGCTTGTGACCTCAATGATCCTGTAGCCGCCAACATAGCATCCGATGATGTCCCTGATCAGATCATCTCCCGTCTTCTCCCCTATATCCAGCTTCACTCGCAGATCCCTCTCCGAGCGATCGGTGGATAGGGTTAAAGCCCCGTTATCCCCCTGATTGATGTAGACTATTGAGCCAGCGGCAATCCCGTTCTTCGTGGCCCAGGTTTTGGGGAGGGATACGATGAATGTGGACTTGCCGGTCCTCTGCACCTTTCTGGTGTCCATGAACCTCCTAATTCAAGTGTTCCCTTTTTGCTTCCACTATGTAGACGATTGTCTCACAGATGTTGCAGATGTGGTCTCCCGTCCTCTCCAGATGCCTGTTCACCATGAGCAGCGAGGTCCCCTCCTTTATCACTTCAGGCCGATCGATTATGATTTTCAGAAGCTTATCCCTTGCCTTGACATACAGCCCATCGATCTCATAATCCCACTTGGTGATCTGCCGGGCCGTATCGGCGTCGTCGTCCATCAGGGCCACCATCGATTCCCTGAGCATCTTTCTGCTGATCTCCGCCATGCGCGGTATGAACTCCAGCTTGGTTATCTCGTTATGGGACTGGGCGGCAACTCGAGCTATGTCCACAGCCAGATCTCCTATTCTCTCCAAATCTATGCCTATCTTCAGGATTCCTATGATCCTCCTCAGATCCCTGGCCATGGGCTGCTGAAGCACCAGGAGCTCCATGCATAGGTTCTCGATCTTGATGCTCAGGTCGTCCACTTCCTGATCATTCTTTATGATCTCTCGTGCCAGGTCAACATTTGAATCGGACAGGGCGATAACGGATTTTTCTATGGCCTCGCCCACATGATCGGCGAGATCCTTTGTCAAGCTTTTCAGATCTGAAAGATCTTTGCGATACCGCTGTCTATAAGGGATCATTCGCTCCTTCCCCACCAGGACTCATCCAAACCGTCCGGTGATATAATCCTCGGTGCTCTTCATCTCGGGCATTTCAAAGACATGCTTTGTCTCTCCTACCTCGATCAGCTCGCCGAGAAGGAAGAAAGCAGTGATGTCAGAGATCCTGGCAGCTTGCTGCATGTTGTGAGTGACTATTATCTGGGTGTACTCTTCCTTGAGGCTCTCCATGAGGCTCTCGATCTTGCCGGTTGAGATCGGATCTAATGCACTGCAGGGTTCATCGAACAAGATAACATCAGGCCGCATGGCCAGGGTCCTGGCGATGCATAACCTCTGCTGTTGGCCACCTGATAGGCCCAGAGCAGGCTGGTCCAGCCTCTCGCTGACCTCCTCCCAGAGGGCGGACTCCTTCAGGCTGCGCTCCACTATCTTGCTAACATTTTTTTGTCCATGAATCCGTGGGCCGTAGGCGATGTTGTCATAAATGGACATGGGAAATGGATTAGGCTTTTGGAATACCATACCTATTCTCTTGCGCAGCTCTACCACGTCTGTATCTTTTCCATAGATGTCCATATCATCATAAAAGACCTTGCCTTCGATTCGAACGCTAGTCACGAGATCGTTCATCCGGTTCAGGCAGCGAATAAATGTCGACTTTCCGCAGCCTGATGGGCCGATGAGAGCAGTTATCTGCTTTTCCGGTATCTTCAGGGAGATGTCCTTGAGAGCCTGCTTCTCCCCATACCAGAGGTTCAGGTTTTCCGAGACTATCTTAGAGGTCAAAGCATATCCCTTTTAGCGTTATCTGCATATGTGCATCCTTGATTGAGGACTCGCTATATAGTTCTTCCTATATAGACTATATGTTAACTGAGCTAAATAACAATGAAGATAGCAATCACGCGAATTCTTTATATAGAACTTTAAACTCGTACTAAGAAAAAGTCGGGGAGGACTAAGGTTTGGCAGGTTTGAGCGGAGTACCAGTAATCATATTGAAGGAAGGAAGCGAGCGTGAGAGCGGGAAGAATGCTCAGCACAGGAATATTCTAGCAGCAAAGGCAGTCGCAGAGGCTGTGCGGACTACTCTTGGGCCGAAGGGCATGGATAAGATGCTCATCGATGGCAGCGGTGATGCGACTATAACCAATGACGGAGCTACAATCCTCAGAGAGATGGATATAGAAAATCCCGTGGCCAAGATGATCGTAGAGGTGGCAAAAGCCCAGGATGATGAGATTGGGGACGGAACCACCACCGCAGTGATAATTGCCGGAAAGCTGCTGGAGAAGGCGGAAGCACTCTTGGAGCAGGATGTCCACCCCACGGTTATTGTGCAGGGATACAAGCAGGCGGCCGCCAAGGCGCAGGAAGTATTGAAGAAGATGGCAATAGATGTCTCCGGAGACCAGGAGATGCTCCTGAAGATCGCCCGGACCTCTATCAGGGGAAAAGGCACTGAGATGGCCCTAGATAGGCTCTCTCAGATATCCGTGGACGCCGCGCGGGCCGTGGTGGGATTTGAGGGCAAGGACATTGAGGAGAATATCAAGATGGTCCATATTCCTGGAGGCAGAATTGAGGAATCATCCATAAACTACGGCATTGTGCTGGAAAAGGAGAGAACATCTCCTCAGATGCCGAAGTCAATTAAAAATGCCAGGATTATGCTTCTTGAGGGCACCTTAGAGCTGAAAAAGCTTGGAACTGATGCCAAGATTACCATAACTGAGGCCAAGAATCTATCCTCTTTCAAGGAGGGCGAGGAGAAGATCATCAAGGAGCAAGTCGACGCCATTATAGCTACTGGTGCCAATGTGGTCTTCTGTGAGAAGGGAATTGGAGTGTTCGCCCAGGGCTATCTGGCTAATCGCGGAATCCTGGCTGCCCGTCGGGTTAAAAGAGAGGATTTGAAGATGCTGGCCCTGGCAACAGGGGCGAAGCTGGTGGGAGATGTAATGCAGCTGCGTCCAGAGGATTTGGGATCTGCAGCCCTGGTAGAGGAGAGACGGGTGGGCAAGGAAAAGCAGATGATCTTCGTTGAAGGCTGCGAGAAGGCTAGAGCGATATCAATCATCCTTCATGGGGTCTCGGATCAGCTCTTAGAAGAGATGGAAAGGGCTCTGGACGATTCGCTCAATGTGGTCATGGATGTCATTCGGTCCGGAAAGATCGTCCCTGGTGGAGGAGCCCCGGAGATCCTGGTGGCTGAGAATCTGAGGCAGTACGCTTCCACTCTGGAAGGGAGGGAGCAGCTGGCCATCAGAGCCTTTGCCGATGCCGTGGAGGCCATTCCATTTACCCTGGCCGAGAACTCAGGATTCGATCCTGTGGATTCTCTTGCCGCTCTGAGAGCCAAACAAGGCGAGGGCAAGATCTATGGATTGGATATCGCATCCGGCAAGCCAGCGGATATGATGGCCCAGGGTGTGGTGGAGCCTTTAAAGGTGAAGACCCAGGCCATTAAGTCTGCAGCGGAAGCCGCTACCATGGTCCTTCGGGTGGATGACGTCATCGCCGCCAAGAGGGAGGAGATGACGCCCAAACCCGGTCAGAGCCCTCATGACTACACCATGCCCCAGATGCCAATGCCTCACTATTGAGGGAACCAGGCGGCTTTTGCCTATCCTCCCTTTTGATCAAATGAACAATGATACTTCGGGTGGAGCAAATGGATGACGATACAGCAGTAAGCGCTCAGGATGAAGAGGAGGATGAAAGCTCCTTAACTGCCAGAATAGATGAGCTGGAAGGGAAGCTGGTGGAGATGCAGATCCTGTCTGAGGAGCGCCTCGATCAATTGATGCGCTGCCGTGCAGATCTCGACAATCTGATGAAACGATCTGTTCGGGAGAAGGAGGATACAGTTAGATATGCATCAGAAAAGCTCGTCCAAAAGCTTCTCCCCGTGCTCGACAGCCTCGAGCAGGCGGCAAAGCATGACGAGGGCCAAAAGGTGCTCCATATGCAGCTTCTGGGAGTGCTCTTTACGGAAGGTCTCGTTCCCATTGAAGCGGTTGGCAAGAAGTTCGATCCCTACCGGCATGAAGCCTTATTTCAGGTGAAGAGGGATGATCTGGAAGAGGACGTAGTGGCCGAAGAGATACAGAAAGGCTATCTCTTCAACTCTCGGGTCATTCGCTTCTCCAAGGTCGCTGTGAATAAGCCCCTGAAGGCAGAAGGCTGTAAATAGGGCGGGTTGAGATACAATTGGAAAGATATGATGATAGGTTTAAATATTTACAGAGTAGTAGCATTTACTAAGTTCAGGAGATGAAATCTTGTCAAAAATTATTGGTATTGATCTTGGAACCAGCAACTCGGCAGCAGCAGTTCTGATCGGCGGCCGGCCCACAATAATTCCCAGCGCAGAAGGGACAAGCATCGGTGGCAAGGCTTTTCCATCCTATGTCGCCTTCACCAAAGATGGTCAGGTTCTGGTCGGCGAGCCGGCAAAGAGGCAGGCTGTAACCAATCCAGATGGAACCGTCCAGGGAATAAAAAGGAAGATGGGCACGGACTACAAGGTCAGGGTTTTCGACAAGGAGTACACCCCTGAGGATATCTCCGCCCAGGTCTTGCGAAAGATCAAGACCGACGCCGAGACCTATTTGGCTGACAGCGTGGATAAAGCGGTGATCACCGTTCCCGCCTACTTCAATGACAACCAGAGGCAGGCGACGAAGGATGCTGGTACCATCGCTGGCCTGGAAGTCGTTCGCATAATAAATGAGCCTACTGCAGCCGCCCTCGCCTTCGGCCTGGATAAGGTGGGCGAGCATAAGATCATGGTCTTCGATCTGGGCGGAGGCACGCTGGATGTCACCATAATGGAGATCGGCGAAGGAGTTTTCGAGGTCCTGTCCACATCGGGCGACACCCAGTTGGGTGGTCGGGATATGGATGACCGGCTGACCAACTATGTGCTGGACAGGTTCAAGCAGGAATCTGGAGTCGATCTGCGTGGCGACTCCATGGCCATGCAGCGTCTGAGGGAAGCAGTGGAGGTGGCGAAGATAGAGCTATCCAGCGTCCTGCAGACCAACCTCAATCTGCCCTATATCACCGCCGATGCCAGCGGCCCCAAGCATCTGAGCATGACCATAGCCCGCTCCAAACTGGAGGAGCTGGTAGCAGATGTGCTGGAGCGCTGCCGTGGTCCCATGATCCAGGCTCTTAAAGACTCCAAGCTGGAGAAGTCCGATATCGGCAAGATCATCCTGGTGGGCGGACCGACCAGGATGCCAATGGTCCAGGAGTTCGTTAAGAACTTCCTTGGAAAGGATATCGAACGAGGAGTGGATCCCATGGAATGCGTGGCTATGGGGGCAGCGATTCAGGCGGGCGTCCTGGGTGGAGAGGTCAAGGATCTACTGCTATTAGATGTAACGCCTCTCTCTTTGGGTATAGAGACCCTGGGAAGCGTCACAACCAAGCTGATCGAGAGGAACACTACCATTCCCACCAGAAAGAGCCAGATATTCACCACCGCTGCCGATAACCAGACCAGCGTTGAGGTCAATGTCCTTCAGGGAGAGAGGCCCATGGCCCAGGATAATGTCTCATTGGGAAGGTTCACCCTGGTCGGCATCCCTCCTGCGCCAAGAGGCATACCTCAGATCGAGGTCACATTCGATATCGATGCCAATGGCATCATTCATGTCTCAGCCAAGGATCTTGCCACCAAGAAAGAGCAGAGGATCACCATCACCGCTCCCCATAAGCTGAGCCAGCAGGATATCGACGCCAAGATCAAGGATGCTGAGAGGTTTGCCGCCGACGACCTGAAGAGAAAAGAGGAGATCGAGGTCAAGAATGCTGCTGAATCTCTGATCTATGCCTCGGAGAAGATGCTCAAAGAGGCAGGCGACGTAGCCACAAGCGAGCAGAAGGAGAAGATCGAGAAGGCCATCAGCGACCTGAAGAACGCCCAGACCGGCGGAGAGATCTCCGAGATCAAGGCCAAGACGGAGAGCCTGCAGAACGCAATCTACGAGCTGTCTGCCGCCATGTACCAGAAGGCGGCGCAGGATCAGCAGGCCCAGCAGGGACAGGCAGGCCAGGGCTCAGGCCCGGAGGCGGGTCAGGATTCCACAGGGCAGGATCAGACGGTGGACGCAGATTACGAGGTAGTAAACGATAAGAAGTAAATTGGAGAATAAACTATAAGGAAGAAAAGGGTGCTGGAAGACAGGGAAACCAGAAGAAGGAACTGACTGTACCATGCCGGATAAGAAGGACTACTACGATGTGCTTGGGGTATCCAAGGATGCCAGCGAGAAGGATATCAAGACCGCCTACCGCAAGCTCGCCATGAAACACCACCCCGACCGGTCAGACGATCCCGGGGCGGAGGAGATGTTCAAGGAGCTTTCTGAGGCTTATGCGGTCCTGTCCGATCCGGATAAGCGGCAGAAGTACGACCAGTTCGGCCATGCAGGAATCAACAGTCAGTACTCGCAGGAGGACCTGTTCCGCGGAGTGAACTTCGAGGATCTTCTTCGGGGCTTTGGCGCGGGCGGAGAGAGCATCTTTGATATGTTCTTCGGCGGAGGGGGAGGACGGCGGGGGCCGGCCAGGGGCCGGGATCTGCGCTATGATATCGACCTGACACTGGAGCAGGCGTCACGCGGCCTGGAGACGACTATAGAGGTTCCGCGGACGGAAAACTGCCCCAAGTGCCAGAGCAGCGGGGCTAAGCCCGGCACAAGCCCAGTGACCTGCAGCACCTGTCGGGGCTCGGGCCAGGTTACCCGGGCCCAAAACACCCCCTTTGGCCAGATGGTCACCTCCTCCACCTGTCCCAAGTGCGGCGGTAGGGGAGAGCTCATCACCAGCCCCTGCGAGGACTGCAGCGGCACGGGACGGGCAAGAAAGGCTCGCAAGATCAATATCAAGATCCCAGCGGGTGTGGAGGACGGCCAGCACCTCAAGCTCCGCGGCCAGGGGGATTCTGCCGGCCCCAAGGGCGTCTCCGGCGATCTTTATGTGGTCATAAATATCCAGCCTCACAGACTCTTCCAGCGGTTGGATAGCGATCTGATCATGGAGACTCCCATCAGCTTCACTCAGGCTGCCTTGGGAGCGGATCTGGAGGTCCCCACCCTGAACGGTCGGGCCAGGATCAAGGTGCCTGCAGGAACTCAGACCGGAACGGTCTTCCGCTTGAGAGGAAAAGGCATGCCCAGGCTGCATGGCACCGGCTCAGGCGATCTGCATGTACGGGTCAAGATCAACACTCCCGCCTCTCTCACCGCCAGGCAAAGGCAGCTATTGGAGGAGCTGGCAGAGGAGTTCGGCGAGGCGAAGCGATCTTCCACTGAGAAGGAGAAAAGCCTCATCGATAAGATCGTAGACGAGGTTAAGAGCGCGGTGCAGTGAAAAGGGGGATTTTGTGCTCTCCCTCGCTATCATGTATGATGCAGCAGTTGCCCTCTTTGCACCCGCCCCGCTGGAAGTCCTGGTATTTTTTGGTGAGCGCTATTGCCTCCACAATCTCAGTGATATGGCGCAAGATGAGCTGCCCGGCGATCTCTTGGGCCGCATCCTCATTTATTCTCATCCCCAGGCCGGGGCATTCCGAGCAGCGTAGCTCGCCCTCCACCAGGTAGAAGGGATAGGTGCGGCAGAGAAGGGGGCGCTGGCCATAGATAGTGCATTGCCCCTCATCATAAAACCGGCAGCGCAATCCCTCTTTTTTGAGCCTCCACTCCAGGGTATGGAAGTTGCCGTTGTTGTCCCATTCGCCCTCTTCCGGCGGCTGGGCTACCTCCAGCCAATCCAGCTCCTTCTTCTCCATGATTCGCCTTACCTCAAAGGGAAAGACAACCACGCTGTTATCATCGCCCCGGCAGCATTGGCCGCACCCCAGGCACTGAAATCCGATCCTCTCGATCTGGCTGGCCAGGGACCGGGCTGAGAGGCGCCTAGCTGCGGCGTATGATTGCTCAAGATCTGCTAACAAAAGATTCTTATCGGGCATGAAGATCACAAATCCAATTGATTCACAATCCTTTTGAAACGCATCTGAGCTGCGCAATCATCCACCTGGGAACCGTCGGAATCATTTTTTGCATATGTTTATAAAATTATCCAGAAGCTCTTCACCATGCTCAGTGTGCACCACCTCTGGATGCCACTGCACTCCATACAGAGGCCTATTGCGATGCTTCATGGCCTCGATATCACAGATCCTGGAGGTGGCGAGCCTTTGGAACTGAGAAGGAAGTAGGGACACCTGGTCGGCATGAGATGCCCAGGTTTTGAACTTTGCCGGAAAGCCTTTCAGGATGTCGTCTTCATCGATCAGCTCCACATCCACCTGGGCATAGCCTCCAATGCTTCCTGCCGTAACCTGACCACCAAAGGTGGTGCCCATGATCTGCATGCCCAGGCATATTCCCAGGATGGGGATATCCAGCTTCAAAAGATAATCGCGACAGTTTCCGGCGCGATCCAAGGATGGTCCTCCTCCCAGTATCAAGCCGTCGGCATCGATATCTTCTGGTGGCGTCTGGTTGGAGGCGAGGTCACAGTCCACCTTATCCCGTATGCTGCGCCTGATGAGGTGATTGAACTGTCCATAGTTGTTGATTACGATCACTCGCATTAATGCATAAATGCATTGCATTATGATGATATAATTTTTGGCCGACTGCTTAGATTACAGATTTATATGAAAAAGACCAAAAGGTTGGTTATGTCGCAATCTTTTCAGAGGGTACTTGTTGGTGAAGCACTGGTCGGAGAGGGGCCCGAGGTAGCGCATATAGATCTGGTTATGGGACCAAGGGATAGCCCGGTGGAGAAGGCATTTGTGAGAGCACTTGCATCGCCATCTCGGGGCCATACGCCATTGTTGGCCGTCCTTGCCCCCAATCTGCCGGTTAAGCCCTCGACCCTGATGGTCAACAAGGTCACCATAAAGAATGCCCAGCAGGCAATAATGGTCTTTGGCCCTGTGCAGGCAGCAGTGGCACGAGCTGTGATGGATTGCGTCGAGTCGGGAGTACTGCCTGAGGAGTTGGCGGACGATCTTTTTATAATAGTGTCTGTATTTGTGGAGTGGGATGCAAGAGATAAAGATAAGGTTTATGAATATAATTATCAGGCCACGAAGATTGCCATAGAACGCGCAGCGAATAGAGAGCCAAAGCCAGTGGATATTCTGGCAGCGAAGAGCACTGCGAAGCACCCCTTTGCTTGAAATCATCCATCTGCTCTAGATCTATACGGAAATCACAGAGGTTTCACATGAGATTGAGCCCCGAAGAGGTCTTGATAGAGCCTCTATGTGAAAAATAAGTTCATAATCTCCTGATGGAAGATCTGTGAGATATCAAATGACAAGTAGGATAATAGTACTCGGCCATGAAGGCCGTTGGAAGGAAGTGGGATAGGAGAGGAGAGTGAGGATATGCATAAAAGGGATAAGGATAGCGAGTATACAGTTAATGTTAAATTAAAAAAAGTGCTGAATCATAGATACAAGAAGCAATTTCTTGTTCTTGCTATGATCCTGTCTGTGAGCGTGCTCTTGAGTGCGTTCGCTTATGCGCAGGAACAGCCTGGGGGATTTCCCGAGGGGATAGGCTTCCCAGAGCAAATAGATTCTGCATTTTCGGATAGCTCAAATCAACCACCATCAATCAGAAGCGTCGAGCCGGACAGGCCCAGCCCCCAGCCTATGGGCACCGCTATAAAATGGACGGTTCGGGCGGAGGACCCTGAGAACGATCCAATATCGTATATGTTCCAGCTAAAGGATTCTGCTACATGGGTCCCATTGACGCAATGGATAGATGAGAACACCTGGATATGGGACACGGCAGCATTGGAGCCGGGAAACTACCAGATCAAAGTTCTGGTAAGAGATCCAATGCATACCAGTGGGGACTTCGATCCCGATGAGAGGATAATAGACTATCAAATAACAGCTCCCCAGGTCCCGGCAGTGGTCAGTGCGCCTGCAGCCGTTCCCGAATTGGAACAGTCTCCTTTAATTGAACAACCTATAGTGCAGGCCCCTGAGCAGATAGCGGCGCCGGTAAATCAGCCTCCTCAAGTGCTGAGCCTGAATGCCGATCAGCCCAGCCCCCAGATAGCCGGGACAGCAGTGACATTCACTGCGGCAGCATCCGATCCAGAGAACGATCCACTGCAATACATGTTCCTGGTTGATGGCCAGTCCCGCACGGATTTCATTAATAATCCCAGCTGGACCTGGACGACAACCGAGCAGGATATCGGCTCCCATACCATCGAGGTCAGGGCTCGGGACAACAATCACAATCCAGAAGGAGATAGCTCCAAGACAGCAGAATTCGTGGTTGAGGCCGTTCCCAACAATCCGCCTGAGGTAGTTGATCTGGCTTCAGATCTAGCCAGCCCCCAGATAGCCGGGACAGCAGTGACATTCACTGCGGCGGCATCCGATCCAGAGAACGATCCATTGGAGTTCATGTTCCTCTTGGATGGCGTGGCTCAGACCGAGTTCACCTCAAGCCCGAGCTGGACCTGGACAACCACCACTGAGAGCATTGGATCGCACATTATAGAGGTTCGAGCGAGAGACAACAACCACAATCCAGAAGGAGATAGCTCCAAGACAGCGGAGTTTGTCGTTGAAGCCGCTCCAAACAATCCTCCAGAGCTAGTGGATCTGGCCGCTGATCTGGTAAGCCCCCAGCTTCTGGGAAGCAAGATCAATTGGACAGCAACGGCCAGCGATGCGGAAAATGATACCATATCCTACCGCTTCCTGGTCAACGATACTCCAGTCACCGACTGGCAGCCCGAGAATCTGTTCGCCTGGACGGCAACAGAGGCCGGAACGGCATTGATCACCGTGCAGGTCAAAGACGATCAGCACGATGGACCCGAAGGCGAGAGCGGAAACAGAAGCTCTGAGTTCGCCATAACAATGCCTCTGGCAGAAGAAGCTGCTCAGGAGGTCGCAGAAGCAGAACCGGTCGAAGAGGCCGCTGCTGAGCCGAATGAATCACCAAGCATCACAGAGCTTTCAGCCGATCTGGGAAGCCCCCAGGTTCTGGGAAGCAGTGTCAACTGGACAGCAGTTGCCAGCGATCCGGAAGATGATCCCATATCTTATCGCTTCCTGGTCAACGAGACTGCAGTCACCGACTGGCAGGCAGAAAACAAGTTCATCTGGACTGCATCTGAGGCCGGATCATTCCTGATCACAGCCCAGGCCAGGGACGATCAGCATGAGGGGCCGGAGGGCGAGAGCGGAAATAGAAGCTCCGAGTTCGTCATAATGCCGCTCGATGAAGAAGCTCCCTTTGCAGAGGAACCTGCGGAGGAGATCGCTCCAGCTGAGACAAATGTCACTGACCAGGTCAATGTGACAGCTCCCGCCAATATCACAGATGAAGAGAATGCCACCGCTCAGGCCAATATGACCGCTGAGGCGGAGAATGTGACTGAAGTGGTGGAGATCCCAGAGGATACTCTGGCCCCTCCAGTGACTGAGAACATCACCACTCCCATCGCACCGGAGAACATCACCGAGAACCTGACCGAAGAGGTATCTGAAGAGGATGCAGAGGTCGTAGCTCCTGTTGTGGAGAATCAGACCCCTGTGCTGAACTCTCTGATTCCGGATATCATAAGCCCCCAGAAGCCAGGGGTGACTGTAACCTGGACCGCCAATGCCACTGACGTGGACATGGATCCGTTGCTCTTCCGGTTCTTCCTCAATGGACCGGCAACAAATGGAGCCTGGGAGCCAAAGACAGAATGGATTTCAGATGATACCTGGGCCTGGGTGACATCCTCAATAGATCGGGGAGAGAATCAGGTTAAAGTTCAGGTTAGAGATGGACAGCACTCTGGCGAAGACGGCTTTGACTCCGAGTACTCCGGCTACTTCACCCTCGCCGAGCCGAAGATGAACATCTCGGGCCTGGTATATGAGGACAAGAACGGAAATGGCGTGTCTGACAGCGGCGAGGCCTTATCCGGCTGGACGGTACAGATAACCAAACCGGATCAAAGCCAGGTTAGCGTCTTAACCCGAGAGGATGGAACCTATAGTTTCCAGGATCTTGATGCTGGAAGCTACACCATCAGCGAGACTCTGCCATCTGGCTGGGTAGCAGCAATTCCCGAAGGCGGATCTCATAACGTCGATCTATCCGAAGGAGACGTTGAAGGCCTGGACTTCGTCAACAAGCTCGTCCAGTACACCATCTCCGGCAGGAAGTTCAACGACCTGAACGGCAACGGTGCCTTCGACGGCGAGCCGGGAATGGAGGGCTGGACGATTGAGCTCTCTAGAGACGGCAGTTTGATCAGCACTGCCACCACGGAAAAGGACGGATCCTATAAGTTCGCAGAGCTATCCCCCGGAAGCTACACCGTATCCGAGGTCGAGCAGGCTGGCTGGACCAGGACTGCACCTCCTGAAGGCTCCTACACCGTGGAGCTGACGGATGGGGATGTAGCAGACATAAACTTCGGCAACCACGGCTCCTTTGCCATATCAGGAACCAGCTTCCTGGACAGCAACGGCAACGGCGTCAAGGATGAGGGCGAGCCGGGCAGGGCTGGAGTGGCCATTCAGCTATCCCGCGACGGTAGCGTCATAAATGCCACCACCACGCTTGAAGATGGCTCTTATGCCTTCCGCAATCTGTCTCCTGGAACCTACAGCATAAGCCAGGTCGCTGCAGAGGGCATCAATCAGATAGCACCTGAAGGCCCCTGGACGGTTGAGCTTAAGGATGCCGATGTGGCCGACAAGGACTTCGCCAACCGCGGCGGTCTTTCCATCTCCGGCCAGAAGTACTATGACATCAACGGCAACGGCCTGCAGGACGAGGATGAGCCTGGCATTCCCGGCGGGGAAGTGAGCCTGGTCGAGAACGGCAAGGTCGTGGCCAATACCACCACCGATGAGAACGGACTCTACAGCTTCGAGAACGTCCTGCCTGGGACCTACACCATAAACGATCCCGTCCCGACGGGCATGGTCCTCACCACCTCTTCCACGGTCACAGTGACCATCAAAACGGTAGTGGTGACCAACGTCAACTTCGGAATACGCGGATCTAATTCCATATCCGGAATGAAGTACGAGGATCTGAATGGCGACAGCACCAAGAATCCCGGTGAGAAGGGCCTTTCCGGCTGGGAGATGGTCCTGACCGGAAGCACCTGGTTTGGCAAGCCGCTTCCCACCCTTACCGCCACCACGGACAACAACGGCAACTACAAGTTCGAGAGGCTCCTTCCCGGCACATACAAGGTTAGCGAGACCTCAAGAACCGGCTGGACGCAGACCGCTCCAGCGGGGGGGAGCCACAGCATAGTCTTCGATGTGAGAACACCTCCCAGGGAGGCAAAGAACAACGACTTTGGGAATAGATTGGCAGCTCAATCCATCTCTGGAGTGAAGTACAACGATATCAACGGCAACGGGGTCAGAGATCCCGGCGAGCCGGGAATGGGCGGCTGGAAGATCAACCTGGAGCCGGCTGGAGGAGGGGTGATAAAGGTTGCAACCACCGAAGCTGACGGCTCTTACAGTTTCACGGATGTTGCCTCTGGAACCTATACCGTTCGGGAGATTCATCAGCCCGGATGGGATCAGAAGGCACCAGCGAGTGGCACTTATACCGTCACCCTGGATTCATCCACTACCAGCGTTTCTGGAAAGGATTTCGGCAACTGGAATCCATTGCCTGCCAATCCATCACTTATCCCGGACAAGAGCAGTCCCCAGAGGTCTGGAACACCGATCATCTGGACGGCCAGGGCAGATGACCTTGATCCTCTCCAGTACAGATTCCTGGTTAGAGGGCCGGGAATCAACCTGGACACCGGCTATAGCAGCAGGAGCGTCTGGACCTGGAACACTCTCGGCTATCCTGCCGGCAAGTATGAGGTTGAGGTCTGGATAAGGGATGGACAGCATTCCGGCCCAGGAGGATACGATATCAAGAAGACCGTATCCTTTAGCCTGACCGGCGGCAATATGCCGCCCAGTGTGCAGGTCCTCTACACCGACCGCCCTGAGCCGCAGTATGCCGGCAGCTGGATCAAGTGGACAGCTATAGCCTCTGATCCAGACAGAGACCCCTTGCAGTACCGGTTCTTCCTGCGCGGTCCTGCCACCCGCGGATTCTGGGTGGATATGACCGGCTGGGGCAAGAACAACCAGTGGATCTGGAGGACCACTCCTGCCGACGTGGGCTACAGCGAGGTGCTGGTAGCAGTGAGGGACGGCAAGCATGCCGGACCTGCCGGCTCGGATGACTATCAGGTTGGCCGGTTCTTCATCATGAATGTAAACCTGCCTCCGGTGATCACCGGCCTGGGCACGAACCTGCCCAGCGCACAGCCAGTAGGAGCTACCATCAGATGGGCGGCCACCGCCAGCGACCCGGAGGGCAATCCGCTCTTCTTCAGGTACTGGATGAGGGGTCCATCGACCGGCGGACTGTGGCGAATGGTCCGCGACTGGTCCACCGATCCAACCTGGACCTGGCCGACAACGCCGACTGATGCGGGCACCAGCGAGATCAAGGTGCAGGTGAGGGATGGCCTCCATTCCAGCCCAGCCGGATGGGACGATGATGCCGGTGCGCTGTTCACAGTGCGGCGGCAGAATCTGCCCCCCACTCTGATCTCCCTTGGATCGGACAAACCCAGCTCCCAGAAGGCAGGAACGCCTGTGACCTGGACGGCAATAGCGACTGACCCGGATATGGAGCCACTGCTCTACCGGTTCTGGCTGAAGGGTCCATCCACCGGGAACAGCTGGAAGATAGTGCAGGACTGGTCATATAAGAATCAGTGGACCTGGGCCAGCCTGCCGTCCGATGGAGGAGCTTATACCGTCTATGTCTATGTCCGGGATGGCTGGCATAATCCTGAGACCGGATATGATAGCGCTGTGGGGGCCCCCTTCATCCTGGCCCCCAACCAGCCGCCGGTTCTGACCGCTCTGAAATCCGACCGCCTCAGCCCTCAAGGAGCTGGAACCCCGGTTAAGTGGACCGCTGCGGCAATCGATGCAGATAAAGATCCGATATACTACCGGTTCTGGTTGAAAGGCCCCTCCACCGGCAACGTCTGGCAGATAGCTCAGGACTGGTCCCTGGCGAACCAGTGGACCTGGTCCAGCCTGCCCAATGATGGCGGTGCCTATACGGTCTACGTCTACGCCAGAGACGGCTGGCATTACCCTGACACCGGGTACGATAGCGCTCTGGGATCCTCCTATCAGCTGATCTCCAATCAGCCGCCGGTTCTGACCGCTCTGAAGGCCGACCGCCCCAGCCCCCAGGGAGCTGGAACTCCGGTTAAGTGGACGGCAACCGCTAGCGATGCAGATAAAGATCCACTGTACTATCAGTTCTGGCTGAAAGGCCCCTCCACCGGCAATGTTTGGAGGATCGTGCAGAGTTGGTCAACTATGAATCAGTGGACCTGGTCCAGTGCTCCCACCGATGCTGGCAACTATAGGGTCTATGTGTATGTCAGAGACGGCAAGCATGCCCCAGCCAATGCTTATGACAGTGCCATGGGCCAGGGCTATATGCTGCAGGATATGGTGAGACGGTAGGAGCCAGCACATCGAATAGAAAGGCAAAGAGACTGCAAATAAGCATAATGCCTGCAGCTTCTGGATCGGAAAGGATGCAAAGGCTGCTGGCTTGAAGCTTTTTGAGGTGGGCAGAGGAGAAATATGCCCACCTCCGATTTTTCTTTCCAAACGTCAGTTAGATTTAAATCCCTTTCATGCAAGCAAGACGGTTCATGATAAAGCATCTCATTTCGGCTGCCGTGCTCCTAATGCTGGCCAGTACCACCCTGGGAACGACTTGGCTTTATACCGATCCTCTATCCTTCCCGATATCGGAATATTATTCAGCCAACGCCGCCTTCAATATCACAGACACTGCCCTCACCAGGATTGCTGGTTTTACCTATTACTCCACCCTGGGCGAGGACTTCTATATGCGTGCCATTCCGGTCAACTATGCAAATGCCACCAACTCTGTAATGATCTCCAGCGCTGGAAAAGGGACCGCATCTTTCCTGGCCTCTCCCACCTTCGACGGCCATGCAGAGAACAATCTGCTGTATGCCAAAGATAAATCCTCATTCCGAGTGGGTGGCCAGGGCTCCTGGACGAATTTGAGCCGATAAGGATACTGGAACGGATCGCTGCCGAAATCGGGCTGGCGGGAGTTGACCCCTCCTGCAGCTCAATTGGTCTTTTCTGTCACCCTTTTCAGAGCCTATCGGCATCTTCCCTGCTATTTACGGAATCCTCTTTTGCTTCCCGGATGGCAACAGCTCCCAAAGTTATTGCCAGGGCGATCAGAGTGAAGGCATACAAAGCGCCATCAATTCCCTGCATATCCGCCGCCAGCCCGGCCATGATAGGGCCCACCACCACTCCGGACATACGGGCAGTATTGAAGATGCCATAGGTCTCCCCCCTCCGAGATGCATTGGTGGTATCGGCGACGAGTGCGGCAGCCGCCGGGCTGCATATGCCCAGGCCCAAACCCAGGCCGGCAAAGAGGATCAGTACCTGGATGAGGTTTGAGACTATGAAGAGAAGCGCAAATGAGATCAGGCCAGCCAGGCTGCCCAGAAATATGAGCCATTTTCTCCTCCCTCGATCTGCCAGGCGGCCGAAGTAAATGTTGGAGATGGCAGTGATTCCTCCATAGACCAGATAGATGAGCCCTATATCGGTGGTGGAGAAGCCCAGAGCCTTGGCGTAGGAAGGGAGAAGGGTGATGTTGAAGCCGCCCACCACCCCTGACCAGAGGATGACCGCGCAGCAGGCGAGAAATGTGATCGCATATCCAGGGGCGATGAGAGGCTCCTCTCTTCTTTGAGGCTGCTCATCCGCCTTCAGGACTATGCCCCTGGATTCGGGGACTTTAAAAGTGACTATGATGATCGATGCTATTCCCAGGAGGGTCCAGAAGTAGAAGGGTGCTTCAAGCCCCATCTGATCATAGAGCGCTCCCCCCATAAATGGACCTAAAGCCAGGGCGGAGTAAAAGGCAGCATTGTAAAAGCCCATGGCGGCTCCTCTGCTGTGAGCACGAGACTGGTCTATGATCAGGGCCATGGCAGTGGGCCAGACGAAGGCGGCACCGACACCCCCCAGAGCTCTTATGAATAGCAGGGTATAGGCGTTCCCGGCATAGATGTACAGAGGTGGGAGGACTGCAAATGTCATCAGTCCTATGAGCATTAGCCTCTTTCTTCCCATCCGGTCGGAGAGGCGGCCTATAGGCACCTGGACTAGCAGCTGCGACGCTCCGTAGATGGATATTATGAACCCGAGCAGGGTGTAAGATGCCCCCAGGTCCATAACATAGCTGGGAAAGAATGGTACGACCAGAGTGAATCCCAGGACGGCGACGAATACCGCCAGATAGAGGGGCCAGAGCGAACCGGAATCCTTGGTTATTTGCATCCTGTCCTAGAACTTCAGCTCCATGCCCAGAATGGTCTGAGTATTGGTCACTCCGTTTATCTCCCTCACATTCATCACTGCCCGGTTGAGGTCGGAGATGCCTTCCACGTCTACTATGGCGATGAAATCCCTCTCACCGTATACGGGAACGACCTCGCAGATCCCTTTGATCTTCTCCAAGCGATCGTGGACTGCTTTCTCTGTCCCTGGCTCTACATTGATCATTATAAAACCCTTCATAGCCTCTCACCTCCCCGTCCAGTTGATGATTCAAAGAGCTTTCCTGCTATTACTCTTTTCTCTCTGCCTCGCCATCCATCTCGCCCTTGGCCTTATCCCCGCTCTGTCCATCCCTTTCCAGGATCTTTTTCTGCACCATCTCTATCTCATCCTCCAGGCGCTTTAAAGAGAGCTTCTCCCTGGCAAGGTACAGGCAGTTGAGGGCCTCCTCCAGCCTTCCCATAGCGGTTAGAACAACAGCAGTAGACTCGAGGTCCATGGCATCTCCTCCCTTCTCCAGGACGGTATCGTAGGCCTCCAGGGCCTCAGGTAGCCTCTTTTGGTTTCGAAGCAGAAATGCACGGTTTCGCAGGGCATCGAGATTACTCGGATCGAGGGCAATAGATCGGTCGTAGCTCTCCAGAGCCTCATCGATTCGACCCAGGCCATAGAAGGCCACGCCCAGGTTGTTCCAGGCCTCTGGCATATCCGGATTGGAGGCGGTGACAATTTGGAAGTATTCTATGGCTTTCTCAAAATCCATTCTCCGGACGCAATCCATTCCTTTGTGAAGCTGAATCTTTTCTTTGCTGTTCATGGATCATCACATGTAGCCCTGAATGGGGGCAGATTCTCCGGATTTTTCCGTGTTACCCTTCTCGCCGGACCCTGCACCAGGCCTCTTGATTTCCCCAAATTTCTTCTCATAGTCCTTGATATGCTCTTCCAGCCATCTGGCCAGCTCCTTGGCAGCCAGGGGGGATAAGATGATCTCCGTCTCGATCTTTCTTTCCATGACGGTGATGTTCTTGTTCCCATCTCTCTGGATCTTGGGCGAATCATTGTAAAAAGCAATTCTGAAGTCATAGGGGCTGTGGCCGCCTATTGCCCCGATGGCATAGATCTGCTTGAACTCGGAGCTGCGCGTGGTCTCTACAGATACTTCCATAGACCGAATTATGGTCTCAAGATTAAAAAAGATGATGATCTCTTTGCTGCGATCTGATCGTCCAACTCATCATCGAAATGTATTTAGACGACCTGGCGTCTTGTTTTCCCGATAATATGATTGGGCTCTTAGGGTTAGAAGACGGTACACGGGTGATAGGTACCGGTTTTGGTGCGCCCGGCGTTGTCGCGGGCGAACTGGTCTTCACAACCATCATGTCCGGTTATGAGGAGGCGCTGACCGATCCCTCTTATCATGGAGAGATGCTGTTGTTCACTTATCCTCTCCAGGGTAATTATGGGGTGAGCGGGGACGATTTTCAGTCGGACGGGATGTGGCCCAGGGCCATGATCTGCAGGGAGCACTGGGACCGTCCGACTCATCACCGCCTGAACAAAACCCTCAATCAGTTCTTGCTGGATGAGGGCCGGCCTGGACTGTGCGACGTGGACACCAGGATGCTCACCATTAAGGTGAGAGAACAAGGAGTGCTGAAGGCCGCGGTTGCCGTGGGGGAGAAGGACGAGATCATGGATCTGGATGTGGTGGGCCTGGCCCGATCCCAGCCGGACATATCCAGCCAAGACCTCCTGAGGGATGTCACCTGCAAAAACCCCTACCGGATTGAAGGCCGGGGCAAGAGGATCGCGGTGATCGACCTGGGGATCAAGAGGAGGATATTGAGAAGCCTGTCAGATAGGGATTTTGATCTGATGGTGCTCCCTGCACATAGCACGATTCAGGATATAGAAGCGGCTGGACCTGATGCCCTGTTTCTGTCCAATGGCCCTGGGGACCCGGAGAGAGCAGAGAAGGCCATCCATGCCGTGCGCCATTTCGCTGGAGAGATGCCCATATTTGGCATATGCCTGGGCCATCAGGTCATATCCCTGGCCCTGGGGGCGGAGACCTTTAAGCTCAAGTTCGGCCATCATGGGGGCAATCAGCCGGTCAAAGACCTGGAGAAGGGGATCGTCTATATCACCTCTCAGAACCATAACTTCGCTGTAGTTCCCTCCTCACTAGAGGGGACAGGGCTGGAGGTCACCCAGCTTAATGCCAGCGACGGGACGGTGGAGGGGATTCAGAGTAAGAGCCTGGATGTCATCGCGGTGCAGTATCACCCTGAGGCCTATCCTGGGCCTCATTGTACCACCGATCACTTCTTCAGTTCAGTAGTGGGGGTCATGAACGGCAAGAGCGGCCTGGCTCTGGCGGGGAGGGGATAGAGAATGCCCAAAAGAGCGGATATACATAAGGTCCTTCTCATAGGCTCGGGACCCATTCAGATCGGCCAGGCGGCGGAGTTTGATTTCTCCGGGTCTCAGGCCTGCAAGTCCCTGCGCGAGGAGGGGATTGAAGTGGTCCTGGTCAACTCCAATCCGGCCACCATCATGACCGATCCGGACACCGCGGACAAGGTCTATATCGAGCCTCTGGAGCCGGATATCGTCGCCAAGATCATTGAGAAGGAGAGGCCGGATGGAATCATCGCCGGCATCGGCGGCCAGACCGGACTGAACATCACCTCCGAGCTGGCAGAGATGGGAATTCTAGAGAAGTACAATGTGGAGGTGCTTGGGACCTCAGTCAAATCCATTCAGGAGGCTGAGGACCGGGACCTGTTCAAGCAGGCCATGCAGAAGGTGGGCGAGCCGGTGCCAGAGAGCCGGGCGGTCAACACTTTGGATGAGGCTCTGGAGGTTATGGAGGAGCTTGGTCTGCCCCTGGTGGTCAGGCCCGCATATACATTGGGCGGTTCGGGAGGAGGCATAGCCAAGACCCGGGAGGAGCTCTTGCAGATCTGCGACCTGGGGCTGAAAAGGTCCAGGATCAGCCAGGTGCTCCTCGAAGAGAGCGTGGGGGGCTGGACGGAGCTGGAGTATGAGGTGATGAGGGATAGCAATGATACCTGCATCACCATCTGCAATATGGAGAACATGGACCCCATGGGGATTCACACCGGCGAGTCGATAGTGGTGACCCCCATCCAGACCCTCACCGACCATGAGATTCAGATGCTCAGGAGCGCGGCCATCAATATCATCCGGGCTCTGAAGATCGAGGGAGGCTGCAACATCCAGTTCGCGGTCAAGGATGGCGAGTACCGGGTGATCGAGGTCAACCCCCGCGTATCCCGCTCCAGCGCCCTGGCCTCCAAAGCCACCGGCTATCCTATTGCCCGGGTGACGGCCAAGATCGCCATTGGCATGACACTGGATGAGATCAGAAACGATGTAACCCGGGAGACGCCGGCATCCTTTGAGCCGATGGTGGATTATGTGGTGGCTAAGATCCCTCGCTGGCCGTTTGACAAGTTCGTCCGGGCGGACAAGACCCTTACCACCGCCATGAAGTCCACCGGCGAGGTGATGGCCATCGGCAGGAGCTATGAGGAGGCGCTCTTGAAGGCCGTACGGTCTTTGGATATCGACAAGGATTTCGGATACAAGGGAAAGTATGCCACCTGGACGGACGAGGAGCTGCGGGATCTGCTAGTGAATCCCACAGACGACCGACTGTTTGCCATCTATGAGGCTCTGAAGAGGGGGACGAGTCCCGAGGAGATATCGGATATCACCGGCATTGGGCCCTACTTCATCTACCGGATTGTAAATATCGTCCGGATGGAGGAGGAGATAAGGCAGGCTAAGGGAACAAACGAAAATTCCGTTATGGATGCGGATACCCTGCGTCGGGCGAAGAGGACGGGCTTTACAGATGAGCAGATCGGATCGATGGTGGGACGAAGCCGGGAGGAGATAGCTGACCTGCGCCGCTCCCTGAAGATCATTCCCACCTTCAAGATGGTGGATACCTGCGCTGCGGAGTTCGAGGCCACCACTCCCTATTACTACTCCTCCTACGATACCCAGTGCGAGCTTGTGCCCTCCGGCCGGAAGAAGGTCCTCATCCTGGGCTCGGGCCCTATCCGGATCGGACAGGGGATAGAGTTCGACTACTGCACCGTTCATGCGGTCATGGCCCTGCGCGAACAGGGTATCGAAGCCCATATCATCAATAACAATCCAGAGACCGTCTCCACCGATTATGATACCTCGGACAAGCTGTTCTTCGAGCCGGTCACCCTGGAGGATGTGATGAACATCATTGAGAAAGAGGAGCCCCACGGCCTGATGGTGCAGTTCGGCGGCCAGACGGCCATCAACCTGGCTCTTTCTCTGGAAAAGGAGATCGCTCGCCTGGGGCTGAAGACGAGAATTTTAGGCACCTCGCCTGACAGCATCGACCTGGCTGAGGACCGGGAGAGGTTCAATGCCCTCATGACCAGGCTGAACATCCCCCAGCCCAATGCGGGCATCGCCTTCTCACCGGCTGAGGCGCGGGAGGTGGCGGCAAAGATAGGCTATCCTGTCCTGGTCCGGCCCAGCTACGTTTTAGGGGGCCGGGCGATGGAGATCGTCTATGATGAGAAGGGACTGGACGTGTACATGCAGGAGGCGGTGCGGGTCTCGAGGGAGCATCCGGTCTTGATCGACGACTTCCTGCAGGATGCGGTGGAGATAGATGTGGATGCCGTCTGCGACGGGACGGATGTCCTGATTGGGGCGATCATGGAGCATATCGAGGAGGCGGGCATCCACTCAGGCGACAGCGCCTGCATGATACCGCCCCAGACATTGCCCGGCGTCGTCTTAGAGGTGGTGCGGGATTATGTGCGCAAGATTGCCCTGGGCCTGGGTGTGATCGGTATCGTCAACCTGCAGATGGCTTACAAGGACGGCACAGTTTATGTCCTGGAGGCCAACCCCCGATCCAGCCGGACCATACCCTTCGTCTCCAAGGCCACCGGCCTGCCCCTGGCCAAGATCGCGGCCAATGTGATGATCGGCAAATCATTGGCCGAGCAGGGGTACACCAGGGAGCCTAAGGTGCCCTATGTGGCGGTAAAGGAGGTTCTTTTGCCCTTCGATAAGCTGCCCGGGGCGGATGCCCTCCTGGGCCCGGAAATGAGGTCTACGGGAGAGGTGATGGGCATTGACTACCAGCTGGGCCTGGCCTTCTTCAAGGCGGAGCTGTCAGCCTACAATCCCCTGCCCCTGGGTGGAGTGGTCTTCATATCGGTAAAGGACGAGGACAAGGCGGCGGCGGCTGTGGCGGCACGGAAGCTCGCTGATGCAGGCCTGGATATCATCGCCACGGACAATACCGCAGAGTATCTCTCAAAATCGGGAATAAAGGTGGAGAGGGTGCAGAAGATCTATAACGGCAGCCCCAATGTGCTGGACTATATGAAGCGGGGGGAGGTGAAGCTGATAATCAACACTCCCACCACCAAGCAGTCGGTGAAAGACGGCTATCAGATCCGGAGGAGTGCGGTGGACTATCATGTGCCCTATATCACCACCATCCAGGCGGCGCAGGCGGCGGCCGATGCCATTCTCCTCGCCGGGAAGGATCAGGTCACCATCAAGGCCCTGGATGAGTATCATCGGGAGGTCTATTACACCTGATGGGGTTTGGGGAGTTGGGCAGGATGGCGGGTAAGATGCATTCTCGTCCCTGCAGAATTCTCTCCCCGCGTGCCCCCTTCTGCCTGACCGAAGCCTTTATCTGCGAGGAAAGATAGGAAACCTGCTTGCGGGCCCGTGGTCTAGCTGGTTATGACGTCGCCTTGACATGGCGGAGGTCATGCGTTCGAATCGCGTCGGGCCCACTTCCAGCCCAAGTAGCTCAGTTGGGAGAGCGTCAGACTGAAGATCTGAATGTCCCCGGTTCGAGTCCGGGTTTGGGCATATAAAATTCTTAAAAGATATCGATGGCATCATATAACTCTCTATGTTTTCAATATTCATAAAAACATTTTTAATGAAGCATCATCATAATCACTTTTAGGTGAATGACTATTCATTATTCAGATGAGGAAATGGAAAGATTTAGGAAAACGGATTATGAGCATAAAGGTCGATGGCAGATTACTTCAGAATGGTCATTTACGCCTTATTAGTCTGATTTCCTATCACTGATTCCTTCCTCTCCTCCTGATTAATCATATATCTCAGCCCCATAAGCGTTACTAGATCGACGAAAAGGTCAAAGAGTTCATAGAGCTGGATGTCAAAGAAGTCGAAGACGTGGACGAAGAAAATATAGATCAGCATCGAGTTCTCGAAAAGATGGTAAGCTTTGAGCCTGTCTTTTCGTATGGTTAGAATCCCTGCCACAGAGAAGCTGCCTGCTAGGGCTGTGAAGCCCAGACGGAGCCAGTCGGCCAGGGGCAGGGACGGCAGAGTTAGGCCCAGGATGGTGAAGGGAAGGATTAAGGCCAGGATCATGAGGATCAGGATATAGACTATCTTCTTCATGGTCGATGTCCCCGAGACAATGGCCCTGTATACTCCCAGGGAGGCTAGGGCGAAGATTGCCCAGAATACGGCATTTTGTATGCCTATGGTGAGGTAGATCACTTCTATCAGGGAGATCAGGGCATTTAGGAGGAAGAAGGCTATCAGGAACTGGATAAACCACCTCCTCCCGATCATCCAGCTATAGAGGCTCTTGGCTCTGGTCTTGGCAGCGGCGTAGACTTTGGGCTCAGGACTTAGAAGAGGAGGCAGATCAGGTATCTCATCAAGGCATCCTGTGGTCTCATTTGAGCCCTTTAGGCATGCCTTTTGGGCTGCACTCCTCTTCAGTATGCTTCTGGCCATCTGTATACCATAAGCCTCATCGCCCTTGAGGACCGCCTCCTTGGATATCTCCAGGATATTAACCTGTCTCTCTTTCTCTGTAAGATAGCTTCTGCTGCTTATCTTCTTAATGAGGACAAAAAGGAGGACGAAGGCGATGTAGATCAGCCCGATGGTTGGTTGGAAGAAGTAATTGTTGTCGATGGTGATGAACTTCCCCAGCTCGTCTATGAAGGCGCCAAAACCAAAGCCTCCCAGGACTGCAGCTAGACTCTTTGAGTAGCTGCCCAGAAAGGTCAGGAGGATCAGTATGGAGATCAGCATGGCGAGACCTCCAATCAATACGTGAGCTATATGGAGACCACCGCCGCTTACTTGGGGGTAACCTGTAGCTCCCAGAAAGAACCTTATGGTCAGGACGGTGGTCACGGCCGTGACTATAAATATCTCCAGGATGCTGCCCGCATACATGTTGCGGGCGAGCTTTCCCTCCCACGGGCTCTTGATCATCTCTCTTTCCTCTAGAAAATCCCTGCCTTAACCTCGGATGACATGTGGTTTTCCTCAACTGCAGTTGGATTGTGCTTCAACAGCGCACTTAGGACAAAGGATACTTTGGCTTCTCCTAGATTTGTCTCCAACCCTGCTGTAATCTTTTTCAGATAAACACTTTTCCAGGGAAAGGGTACAACCCTGTCCCTTTATGATAGCAATATGTAAATAGCTCATGTCCAAATCCATATCCGGGGATTTCTTCTTGGAGACTTTTCCATAGCTTCGCAAGCCGTATAGTAGCATCTATGCTCCCGTTACAGCCGTCGACCGCTATCAATCTCGATTCTAACCATTTTTTAGGCTTTGGGCATCGTTTTTTGACCATAAATCCACTTCAGTATGTCAAGAAGTTGAGATCAAACATCCAGAGTCATCTGATTCGCACTAATTTACATTTGAGCTGCAGATTCATGGCGATGAGGGCAATTCTGCCGAATATGGGCTTGCCATTTCTAATTCCTGCCAGCGAAAATCCGCTCTCTTTTTCATGCCTCTTCGCTATAATTAGAGTGAAGTCTCTGATGGATCAAGCTAATTATATTTAATCATCAATCATAAAGCTCAAATAGGAATTGATAGGATGATTATCATCAGTTAGGAGGGAATTGAACTGAAGAGAATGCTGATTTTGGCTGCATTAGTGGTTATGTTAATTGGCATGGCTGGAGCTGCCAACTACATGTACGAAAAGGCATCAGTCAAGGGTGTCGGTTACAAAAATGTAGAGATGATCATCTCCACGCAGACAGGTTTTAACGGTGACAAACTTGTCGAGAAGGAGTCTGGCTCTGGCAATGTGATCGCCGAGAGAACAGAGCTTGAAGCTGAGAGACAGCTCAATAGACAGTCCTTCCCCTTATATTGGGATATGTGGATAGACGAGCCGATTTGTGATTATCCAACGGGTTTTGTTCCAATGGACTACATCAACTTCACCAAGGAGGCTGAGTTCGAGTACATGCCCGTCTCTTACCAGACTGGCACTTACGACCAAAAATGGATTGAGAAGCTGTGCGTGCAGAACTACAGAATCGGCGCTGTGCTGACTGAGATGTA
>ENA-UOOK01000203-UOOK01000203.1-fermentation-metagenome-genome-assembly--contig:-NODE-203-length-75850-cov-9.968995_pt1 | contig 75850 bp, 67 predicted proteins | sample MGYA00245777_ERZ724023 | MGnify/ENA primary metagenome ERZ724023 (study PRJEB28704, sample SAMN03018312) | fermentation metagenome | biome: anthropogenic terrestrial biome; feature: soil; material...
TAAGTAAAGAGGATAAAAATAGGCATTTAAGTCGCTGCTACAGTAAATCAACATACCCTGAAATCAACACTGTACTAAAACATAGCCAAAAATAAAAGAATGCGATTTGCAAAAATTGCATTCTTTTATTTTATATCATACCTTTCTAAATTATAAATCATAACCGTGGCTGCAAGTAAATCTGCAGCCCCTCCAGGGCTTATATTATTATCTATAAATAATCTGTCCATTCCTTGTACAAACTTTTTACCTTCACAGGTTTTCATGGCACCAAGGTCTATTGCTTTTTTAGCCATTTCCTTCATTTTAATATACCCTTTAATTCCACAGCGATTTATTACAGTGGTATCTTCAGCGCAGGACATTATACCTAAAAGGCTGTTAACTAGGCAATCAGATTCTGAAAGATTAAGCTGTTTTGCATCCTCATACATTGGAAGCCCAATGTTTATAACCGAAGGCATCCCATTTTGGACCTCTCCACGGATCCCCTTTATGCCATACTTTTTATATATTCTCTCACCATTACTAAGATTTATGTTCGTATCCCCATTTATAGTTTCAAGCTCTCTCTCCACTATATTATCAGCAATTACACTGCATTGCTTGGCCATGTTTTGTCTATTTATATCCATAGATAGATTAAGGCATCTTCCTGCTGCACAAGATATTATTCCTAAAAGAAATAATGCCCCCTTGTGGGTATTTACTCCTTTAGTTGAATTAAACATATTTTTCTCACCATACATGCCTACAGCCCTTAGCTTTGGAAGTAAATCCTTTTCATAATCTATACCTATTTGAGCACATATGGGCATAATGCCTGCAATGGATGATGTGCTTCTTAAAAAAATAAAGTAGTCCATATCTTTATGGCAGCCATTAGAATATGGGGAGACAAGTCCTAAAGAAGGGCTTGCAGCTGCTTCAAAAAGCATTCCTAAAGCTGCAGCCTCCCCTATCTTTAATGCTGCAGTAGATATATGCACTCCTTCTTCTATTTTATTTAATGTATCTATACAGTATTCAATCCTCATGTCCACCTCAACTAATATCATTATCCATGATTATACTATTTATTTTGGAGAGAATTTCCTCTTTGCTATGTCTATTAGTTCTCATACATTCAATTGTGTCTTTCCCGCAGATTATACATGATCGTCTATCTCTCCCAACAGACCCTCTTTCTATGGGATAGCCTTTATTATCATATATATCAATATCAAATATTCTCCCAATTTTATTTCTTTCCTCTATATATACGGCCCTTTTTTTAGCCTCTAGTGGATCTGTTTTTAAAACTCCAATAATAGACTGGCCATCTTGGCCTTTTAATATCTCTGAATGTATGATAATATCTTTAAACTCTTGCTCAATATATTCTTTTAAAACTAAGAAAGCAATTTGAGCCTCTTTCGTATTTTTATTATTGCCTGGGTAATTTATCTTGCCGCACAGAATTGGAAGATTATATTTGTATAAAAGCTCTACGATCCTGTTATATCTTTTTTCTCTATCTTCTAGAATATTATTAGCCAATGGATTTAATCCTTCCCTTTTATTCTTTTTATAATCTCAGCGCCTTTTTTAGTATTTAAAAGGTCATAAGTAGAATCTGGAACGAACTTTTTAATATCTGATATATTTCCTTCTTTAATAGCTTTTCTTACCCTTGAAGCAGAAACAATCTCCCCATCAATATATAATCTATCTATAAGCTTAACATCAACCCCAAGTGGTGGTAAGACCTCCATTAATGCTTGGTTATAATTATTAGTAACATTGCAGTTATCCTCAGTTCCAACATATCTTTTTTTTATATTAAAAACTGGTGCAATATATCTTCCAAATAAATATGCATCAAGCCTTGTATATGAGTAAAGTCTTTCATCTTCCTGCTTTATAAAATATGTTGGAAATGTTGATTTAGATATTATATATTCTCCTCCAGGGAGTACTGCTACGTTTTTTAAATCCTCGACGCCTTTTTTAACAAGAGCCATTCTAACATCAAATGGAAATACTGACATATCCTCTTCTACAATAAACAATACAACCTCTTCATTTTCTGCGGCAGCCTTTTCTACAATGTACCTATGTCCTAAAGTAAAAGGGTTGCAGTTCATAACCAAAGCAGCCTTTTTGCCGTTTAATAATCCAGACTTTTTAAACATGGCATTTGTATAGCTTTCTATATTAGCTCTGCCGCCTTCAAGAAAGCTTATGTCTTCTCCTCTGCAAAGCTCTCTATACCCTAAGCCCATAAATATAGAAACATTTTTTGTCTTTGTAAATATAAATGTTTCATAAATGCCCAAATCAAATAGCAAATTAGTGATGTAGGTTAAAAGCTCTGCAGCTATTCCAATCCCTTGAAATCTTTCATCAACTGCAAAACATTTTATAACTTTTTTAGAAGAAGATACGGTGCCTATAATCTCTCCATTATGTTTTAAAACTATTGTATGGTCTATATCTTTATCGTAAGATAGATTAAATTTATTTAAAAAGTATTTAACATATTCTATTTCTATGCTATTTATATCTACTTCCTCTATAAACATACAACTACCCCACCTTATATAGGCTTTCTAACCACATCTATTACTGTTTTGTCCCTATATTCTACGGCTGCAACTATTTTATCATCAAATTCAATCTCCTCAGGGATTCCAGTAATTCTCTCTGCAATATTTTTCAATTCTTCTATATTAGTCACAATTGGAAGATTGGTATCTAAAGATGCAAACCTTTCAATTAAATCCTGCCTTTTAGGGTTTATTGCTATTCCCCTCTCTGTAACTAATGCATCAATTGTATCCCCAGGTGTTGTAACAGTATTTACCTTATCTACAACAATTGGGAGCCTTCCTTTATAAAGCTGCGTTACAACAATAGATAGTTTTGCTCCTGCTGCTGTATCGCTATGCCCGCCAGAGCCTCCCATTATAATTCCAGAAGAATTTGTTGTTACATTTACATTAAAGTCTGTATCTATTTGAGTTGCTCCAAGTATCATAACATCAAGATTATCTGCAACTGATCCTTTATTGTGAGGGTTTCCATACATGGATGCACCCATTCCCATATGGGCTTTATCACTTTTATAGGATTCAATTGCCTTATTATCAAAGCATTGTACATCAAACAAAGATTTAAACAGCCCCTCATGGAACATATCAACTATAATACCTGTTATACCTCCTGATGCAAAACTGCCAACTATTTTTTCCTTTTCCATTATCTCTTTAATATATTTAGCTACTGCAAGGGATGTACCTCCAGCACCAGTTTGAAATGAAAAACCATCCTTTAAAATTCCCGAATATTTAATAAAATCCGCAGTCATTTTTGCAATTCTAAGTCCAACGGGATTCTTTGTAACCTCTGTAGTACCAGATGCTATACCTTCTGGGTTTCCAATTGAGTCAACTGGCACAACATAATCTACATATTCTTGTGATATTTCAATTGGGCATGCAGGGTAGGGCACTAAATTGTCTGTGACCGCAACAACCTTATCTGCATACATTGCATCAGGTATAGCATATCCTAAAGAGCCGCAGGCAGCCCTTCCACAAACGCCATTTATATTTCCGCAAGAATCTGCAGATGGTGCAGCAATAAATGCTACATCTATATGTAAATTACCTTCCTCTATAGCTCTAGCGCGTCCTCCATGAGTCTGCATTATTACAGGATTTTTAAGTATTCCATTTGATATTGCATCCGCTACAGGTCCTGACATATAATTTGTATATATGCCTGTAACAACCCCTTCTTTAATATACTTAATTAGAGGCTCATGAATTAGAAATATTGAACTTGCAGCGATATTAATATTCTTAATGCCAAGATCCGCTATTTCTTTCATTACCATGTTTAATACATAATCCCCGTTCCTTAAATGGTGATGAAAGCTTATGGTCATTCCATCCTTTATCCCACATTCTATTATAGCTTTCTTTATAGATCCTAAAACCTTAGTATCATAATTGCTTACACGTTTTGTATTGACTCCAACTCTTACAATATCTTTCCCACTGTATACTCCCCTATATGGCATAACATCCCCATAGCCTTCAATATACTCAGGTATTTCTCTTCCTAATGAGTTTTTCATTATTAAATGCACCTCTTTATAATACCTGCAGAATATGCTCTATCAAGTATTTTATTTGCTCTATTTATAACTGGGGCATCCACCATCTTCCCATCTAATGAAAAGACTCCTTTTCCTTCCGCCTTTGCCTTATCATAAGCTTCTTTAACCCTTATTGCATATTTTATTTCATCCTCTGAAGGTGCAAATACGTCATGAATTATATCTATTTGTCTTGGGTTTATAGCAGCCTTCCCAGTCATACCAATTGACTTTGCCTTTTTAACATCATCTAAAAGGCCTTCTATATCATCAATATCTGTAAATGGAGTATCAATTGCATCTATATTACATGCCTTAGATGCAGATGCAACCCTAGATCTTGCATAATATATTTCATCACCAGCTTTTGTTCTTTTAATACCAAGGTCTGCCGTTAAATCCTCACCGCCTAATAAAACCCCTACAACCCTTTCTGATGATTTAATTATGCTATATATGTTTTCAATTCCATAAGCTGTTTCAATTAGTGGAAATATCTTTATGGATCCTTCCTTAAAATCTTTGCTTTTTTCTATATTAGTCATAATTCTGTCAACCTGTATGATATCATCCTCTGTTGCCTTAGGAACCATTATGGCATCAGGTTTAACACTGGCAATCTCCTCAATATCTTTATATCCAAATTCAGTTGAAATAGGGTTTATTCTAACAACTATTTCACTATTATAAAAATCAATCTCTTTTATAGCATTCTTAACAAGTATTCTTGCAGAATCCTTTTCAGATATATACACTGCATCCTCAAGATCAAGAATAATACTATCCGCTCCTAGTATCCCTGCATTTTGAAGCATACCAGGATTATTTCCCGGCATAAAAAGCATTGTCCTTCTTATCATAAATACTCTCTCCTTATAAAGCTCTATATACAGCAGTTTCTACTCTGGATTTTATTGTAAAATCTAATGCTCCCCTATCCTTTGCAACAATGTGTGCATCCTTTATATCTAGATTGTTTAATGTTTCCAATATGACTTTTTTAATCTGATTCCCAAATTGCTTAAAGGCTATGCTTTCAAGCTCAATGTTTATGCCTAAGCCTTGGTTTGGAGTAATCATTATATATATATCATTTGATTCCATTGTACCTGCTCTTGCAGGCTTTTTAATATCCATAATTACACTGCACCCTCTTTATTAATCTGTATTCAATGAATTCAAATACTCTCTTTGGCCTATTTCATAGTAGTTTCCTCCATTGGAATCTATAATAACAACTAGTGGAAAATCTTCAACATAAAGCCTTCTTACAGCCTCAGCTCCTAAATCTTCATAGCATATTATTTCAGACGATTTTATGCATTTTGATATTTTGGCTCCAGCACCTCCTATGGCTCCAAAATAAACTGCACCATATTCTTTCATTGCAGAGATGACCTCACTATTTCTATTTCCCTTTCCTATCATGCCTCTTAGTCCATATCTTATAAGATATGGCGCATAGCTATCCATTCTATAGCTTGTTGTAGGTCCTGCTGATCCTATAGCATGCCCTATCTTTGCAGGTGTTGGCCCCATATAATATATTGTCTCATCTTTAATTGGAAACGGGAGTTTGCCCCCTTGTTCTAATAGCTCAACAAGTCTTTTGTGGGCTGCATCTCTTGCAGTATATATATATCCAGATAAAAGTACATTATCTCCTGCTTTTAAATTTCTTACCTTCTCCTCATTTAGAGGGGTTGTTATTCTTTTTTCCATGTCATATCCCCCTTATCTACAAACATGCTTCAGCATGCCTTGTGGCATGACAGCTTATATTTACTGCTACAGGAAGCCCTGCTATATGAGTTGGAAATGTTTCTATATTTACTGAAAGAGCGGTGGTTCTTCCGCCAAACCCCTGAGGCCCTATTCCAAGCCTATTTATTTCTTCTAGAAGCTCTTTCTCTAAATCGGCATAATATGGATTTGTGTTTTCTACATCAATTGGCCTTATAAGCGCCTTTTTTGCCAGAAAAGCTGCCTTTTCAAATGTTCCTCCTATTCCGACTCCTACAATTATTGGCGGGCAAGGGTTAGGGCCTGCTTCTTTAACAGAATCAATTACAAACTTCTTTACCCCGGCTGCTCCATCAGATGGTTTTAGCATTTTAATTTTACTCATATTCTCGCTTCCAAATCCCTTTGGTGCCACAGTTATTTTAATATCTTCTCCAGGAACTATATTGTAATAAATAATTGCTGGGGTATTATCTTTTGTATTAACCCTATTTATAGGGTCCGCCACCACTGATTTTCTTAAAAAGCCTTCCTCGTATCCCTCTCTTACGCCCTCATTTATAGCATCTTCTATGCTTCCCCCTGTTATATGAACATCCTGCCCTATTTCAACAAAAACAACTGCCATACCAGTATCTTGGCATATTGGCATTTTTTCCTCTCGTGCAATATCAGCATTTTCCATAAGTATATCTATTATATTTTTAGCCATTCCAAAGCTTTCCTCTTCCTTAGCCTTCTTAAATCTATCTACTATGTCTTCATTTAAAAAATAGTTTGCATCCATACAAAGTTTCTTAACCGTTTCGGTTATCTGTGAAACATTTATCTGCTTCAATTTTACCCTCCTACTAATAAAGCTGGAAAAGGGCCTAAAAACCCAATTCCCAGCTTCATATTTACTTAAGCAATCATAATAATCATCATTTACCTGTATTATTTGCTCTCCAGTTAGTTAATGCAAGCACCCTATTCATTTCATTATTAACAATCATATAGCCCTCATCTACACCCATTCCAGGCTTTGCAAGGCATTGGTCAGCGCCGCAAGCCATGGCAATGTTTACACATATCTGAGAGGATCTATCAGTTTCATTACATGTTCCACCACAATATGCACCAACCCCATTTTTCTTGCAATATAATATGGCTTCTGCTATATTGTTTACTCCTCCAAGGTCTGGGGTCTTAATTTGTATCATATCTGCTGCCTTTTCATCTGTAAAAAGTTTTATATCCTCTAAGGTATTGCACCACTCATCTGCAACAATCTCAACATTTATATTCTTTTTATTTAAAGCCTTTCTTAATTCTTTAAATGCTTTTATTTGACCCTCCCTTTCTTCAACATCTATAGGCCCTTCAATTCTAAGCTTTAGAGGACTTGCCTCCCTTTCAAGCTCACCTAAATAGCCAGCCATTTTGTCATAATCATCGCCAAATATATTTCCAATGGTTCCATATACATCTATATGGAGTACCGGCAGATAATCTTTGCTTTGTCTTATGCTAAATATCCTGTCTTTAAGCCATTTAACATAGTCTTTAAGTATTTCCCCATTCTCACCTAGGGTTAATTTTACATTATTAATCAGTCCGTGAGGGAGTACATCGGCTCCCTTTATTATCATTTTATCTGCATTTAAATACCTATCATCACCTGATTGAGAGAATATGGGTACCCTTTTAAACTCCACTCCAGTATTATATTCATCACGTATAACCTCAGCCATTGTAACCTTTTTATCTTTAGCAACAGCATCAAGTATTGCCTGCGTTACTCCATATCTAATTGCTGTATGAAGCCTCTTTCCATTAACTTTCATTGTATCAATTTCCTCTGCAAGCTCTCTAAAGCTTGATAGCTCTCTATTTTTAAGCCTTGGTGCAATATTGTTTTCAATAACAGGTATAAAATCCTTTGATAAAAATAGGGGATCTCTTCCACCTGCTCCGGAATATTGAACTGCTGCACAATCACCATATGCAACCTGTCCATCTTCTAGAACAAGCATAACTGATATGGATTCGCCAGCTAATCTTACAGCTTTAAATCCTTCTGTTATAGGATCTCCTATATAAGAAAATCCATCATGTTCTACCCCTTTTTTTATTGCCCTCTGATCATCAAAATAAAATCCGGTTTTTCCTTCTGAACATATAACATCAATTATTTTCATTTTTATCCTCCAAGTTTTTGGCCTCGTATTAGGCCTATTTTTTTTCAGGTCTTCCTATAAGTAATCCTTTTCCAACTGCAAATATGTCATCAATTACCATCTGGAAATTTACATCCCTGCCTTCGTATTTACCTCTTTCCTCTAGCAGACTTCTATTTAAGTCTTTTATATCCTTAGGTATTGGCAGGTTACCATACTCTAGAAACCTAATGGCTCCCGTATTATCCCTTGCAGGCAATATTTTGCCTGCATTAAACTTACTTGGTGCAAAAGGTATGTCAATTACCCCTCTTTCAAAAGCTTTTACTGTTCCAATAGCTAAATCTCCACCCCCAAGTTCAAATACTTTATCTAATATTGCCCTTGTTTCTGCCTTTATTAGTTCAATCTCTGATGAAAGTTCATGAGACATTGGAAACCTTTGGCCCTTTAAAAGGTTTATTGCTTCTTTCGATGTTTTAATCCCCTGTGCATTAGCTTCTTTTGTTGGAATACCATAAGCCTCATGAGGAGTTTTAACTATTACCTTTGTAGCTCCGGCTAAAGCTGCAGTTGCAGCCCCTACGGATATTAGTCCAAATGCTCTTGGCTCATCTTTAGGAAACCCTCCCATCCATTCATGAAATACAGTAGTTAAATTTATATTAAGCCCAAATAATTTGAAGTATTCAGTTGCTTGCTGCTCAAGTGCTCTCATTGCCGCAATATCCTGTATCAGGTTTCCACACTGTCCATATCCTAAAGTAATATTTACAACTCCTTGCTCCGCTGCTAAAAGGCCTTCTATTATTGCAATAGAATTAGAAATTGAAGGCGGTACAAGAGTCCCTGTAAGTGGGCCAAAAGGTTCCCTATTTATGCTTATACCCATCTCTTCATAAAGCCCAACTAATCTATCACAATATTGCCAATCCTTAATTGATTTCTCTAAGCTAACATTTTTGGCATAAGGTATATTATATGAAATACCTCCCCCCTCATTTGATGTCCATCCTGAGGCATGAATTATCTCTGATAGGAGTCTTGCATCTGGTGTACCATGTCTTGCCTCAAGTGGTACATCTACGGCTTCGAAAACCTCCCTGCATCCTTTTATTCCATAGTTTACTGCCGGAAACCCATTAAGCATTGATCTTCCTGCTTTTTTGCTCTCATTTATTCCTATTTCACATTCATCATATCTATTTTGTCTTGTGTAGCTATCTATTGTTGTAGGAAGCAAATCCGCTCCGCCTTCATCTTGAAGATACTTAAGTAAAGCTATATGCTCATCAATAAGTGCAACTCCTGCCCTTGGCTGGGCGAGGGTTACTCCTTCTTTTTTAGCCTTATTTAATTTATAACAAAAGTTTTTATTCTCAGGAATCTTTTTTAAATATTCGTATGCCTCATTAAGGTCAACGTCTTTTCCCGTATCCCACCCATTTAATACTTCTTTCCTTGTTTTGAAAAACTCGTCTTGGGATAACTTTTTATTTTTTATGTCCATACATTTTACCTCCATATATGTTTCATAAACATTAAACATTAAGCATTTACTATATACTTTTTCATTATACTTAAGGCCTCATTAGGGTACTTTTCAGAAAGCAGTCCCATGGCTGATAGTATATAGTCTTTATCAATAAGTATTTCAGGATTTTTAGGTTTTAAATATTGAGCCTCTTCATTTGTAAAAAGCCCAGCCTTTAATATATCTTTTGGGGTCTTACTATGAACTAAAACCCCACCAGTGCCTATCATATATCTGCAGCTCATTAGATCCTTTCCCACTTGTGAATATATGGCTCCCATTGGGGTATAGACACTTTCAATAAATCCCACATGTCTTTTAACTGCCATATAGGTTGCAGCCCTAGCCATTGCTTCATCAAACTCTATTTCATCTTTAGTGCATGGTATAGAATTTACATTGCTTTGCAAATTTCTACACCTCTCCTCTATATTAAAAGGAGTTTCTGATATGTATCTTTTTATTGTCTTTTCTCCTACAGCTTCAAGAAGTGACATTGCACTTACCCTCATGCCAAGATCCCCTTCAACGGTACGTTTAGCATAAGGCTCTTGAAGCCCTCTTACAGTTACTCCAGATGTTGATGGTTCACCATATCCAATTGAATGTACATCAGTTGTAGCTCCACCTATATCTAGTACTAAAACATCTCCTATTCCGTCTTCTTTTGATGTACCATCTGCTAATAATCTGGCAGCTTTTAAAACTGCTGCAGGGGTTGGCATTAAAATACCGTTTATATACTTTTCAGCATTTGACATGCCCTTAGCTTCAATTATTTTTTCCATGAAAACCTTTCTTATTGCCTCTCTTGCAGGTTCCACATTTATAACATTGAGCCTTGGCATTACATTATCTGCCACCTTGTAATAAATATCTTGTTCATTAAATATATCTTCTATTTCATCTGTTGCATTTTTATTGCCTGCTATAACCACAATTGAATCTTTTAGATATTTAGAAATCATTTGTGCATTATAGAGTATACACTCTTTATTTCCTCCATCCGTTCCTCCAGATAGAAGTATTATATCAGGACTTTTTAAAGCTATATCTTCTATATCCCCCCTTGTAAGTTCATAGCTATATACCCCAAGTATTCTTGCGCCAGCACCAAGTGCTGCCCTCTTTGCAGCTTCAACTGTAAGTTCTGGTACAAGGCCAATTGCCACCATTTTAAGACCACCTGCAGCGCTGCTGCAAGCTAATTTATCTATGAAGTTTATATTTTTGTTATATATTTTATGCTGTATTTCTTCATAGGCTTTTTTAAAACCTATCATTATATCTTGGTCAACCGTGGTAATGGATTTTGAAGTTGCAATTATCTCTTTATTATCAATATCTACTGCAGTAAGTTTTGTATAGGTACTTCCAAAATCTATTAGCAATACTCCGTCCATTTTGTCACCTTAAAAGTTTGCCGCACATAAGGCATTGTTTAAATCGGACTCTAGATCAGCTATTGCATCCTTTGGATCTGACCCTGATGGATACACTCTATCAAACCCCATATCTAAAAACCTCTTTTTAACCGGCTCCCAATCTTGTTTTCCAACAACAAGGTTTCCTCCAACATATAGTAAAATATCCTTAAGCCCTGCCTCATCGCATTTTTCTCTAAGACCTCTGCAGTCCATTTCCCCATGACCATATAGTGAAGATACAACTATAACGTCTGCATTAGTTTCAACTGCAGCATTTATAAAATCCTCTTGGGAGCTTAAAACCCCAATATTTACAACATTGTACCCTGCCTCTGTAAACACATAATCAAGTATCTTGTTTCCAACTGCATGGCAATCAGCCCCTATAACTCCAAGAACCATTGTCTTTTTCATAAAAACATCCCCCTTATTTAATATCTTTTATTTCAATAATTTTGGATATAATCATTTTTACAGAATCCTGATCAAGGCTATAATCAAAACTTATTATGTCCTTTTTACCCCTGTACTTACTATTAATAACAGTATTTGCGCATTTTTCAACCTCATCATATCTTCCTGGAGACACAATAAGTACATCTGAGTTATCTATAATCTTTTGAACATTTTCTATCTCTCTGCTTGTGGTTGCCTCTATATTAAGATTATCAAGGCCTGCCGACTCTAGGGCATTTATTATTTTAAACTGGAATTCTTCTGATATGCAAAATAGTCCAAACCTTGTTTGAGCTGGATACCTTGCAATTTTTACTATGGCTTCTAGACATGGGTTTATTGCTACGCCTAACACTTCCTTTTGGAAATTAGCAATTAATGATTTTACCGTATTTACATGATTAAATGGTGTAATAACAAATTTTGATTCATTGACCTGTTTTAATGTTTCAGCATCATTCATTTCAAGTTTTAATATAACGGCTGGGTAAATACTAAGCTTTGTTGCATCCTCAAGTTCTTTTGCAAATTCTCTTGCCTGCTCAATATTACATTCAAAAAATACTACCTTTATATACTTTAAATATTCCTCTTTTTCTTTGGTTCTCTCCTCTACAAGGTTCAAAAATTCCTTGGAATCAAATCCAATTTCAAATGCTTCTTCAAGAGCAAGGTCTATTATTTTGAATAGTTTATCCTTTGCAGTATACTGCTTCCAAGTTTTAATCTCCTCAGCAACAAAAGTTCCTTTGCCCTGATATGATACTAAAACCCCTTCCTGTTCTAATACTTTATAAGCTGAACTTACAGTATTTCTGCTAGTTCCTATCTCCTTTGCCAGCTCTCTTTCAGGAGGCATTTTTGTCCCAACTTTTAAAGTTCCATTTTTTATTTGTTCCATTATTTTATCTTTAACTTGTATGTATATTGGTATGCCGTTTTTTCTATCTATATCAAACATATATCCACCTCTTTATTTTATGCATTGAAACTAAAATAAGTGGCTCATTGGACCTATCCAATTACATAATAGCATAGCCCTAGATAATAGCATACCTCCAATTTAAAGCGTATTTGACTATATTCCTTTTATATACTTAAATACTGTTATTTTTTATACAATTAACCCTAATTAATAGCTTTTTCGGCGTTTATCTATATGGCATAAGCCTAGTATTTTCAATGGCTCTGATGGGATTTTACTTTTTTTCATAACTTATGAAATATTCAAATTGAGATGTTTTATTTATGCTAATTGATCGCAAGAATGGACTTAACATACCATGCCATTATCTATTTATTAACAGCATATTCCTTGTTAATCCATACCATATAAAGCAAGTGGACTTTTATACAAAGTCCACTTGCTTTATGGTGAAAGAATGGCTTTTTTATTCTTCACTTTTTTATTTTTTGAAAAGTGTTAATTCAGGATATGTTGGTTTACCGAAGCAGCGATTTAAATGCCTATTTTTATCAACTTTATTTATTTTAGAAAAAAATAGGCATTTTGGAGCAGCGGAGATCAACCAACATATCCGGTTTAAAAATCAACAGTTGCTTATTAAAATTCGAATTTTATGGGTCTTAAAAATAGATTTAGTAATGTCTCTTTTGGATCTTTTTCATTAAATATTATATCATACACGGCATTGCATATTGGAAGCTCCACATCATATTGCTTTGACAAATACATTAAAGCTTGAGTAGTGGATACACCTTCGGCTAATTTACCAAACTTTTCTCCTTTTACATATGCCTCTCCAAACCTTCTATTATGACTATGGGTGGAAAAAAGTGTTGCCTCATAGTCTCCAAGATGACTAAGTCCGTATATTGTTATATCGTTTCCTCCCATTGCCCTTACAAGGCGGGACATCTCTCTTGTGCCCCTTGCCATAAGAGCGCCTTTAAGGCTCGTATATCCTAATCCATCTAACATTCCTGCAGCTATACCCATAACATTTTTAGAGGCTGCTCCTATTTCATTGCCTATTATATCCTGCCCATAATAAAATCTAATAAGATCACTGTTAAATGTATTTACTATCTTTTTAGTTACTTCAATATTTTCAGAGCTTATTACCATGCAATTAGGTATGTTATTTACATAATCCTGTACATGACCAGGCCCTACCCATATTGCTAGTTCTACACCTTTGCCCATCTCTTCCCCAAAAACCTGGGATAGCCTTTTACCACTAGATGATTCTATTCCCTTCATACATAAAACAAATGTCTTTTTTTCAATTCCATAAATTAGACTTAATTGATGAGCAAATGAGCGGAGATTTTGAGAGCTTATAGATATTATAATAATTTCAGCAGAATCTACTGCCTCCTCTAAGTTGTTGGTTAAAATAATATCATCAGGTAGGCTTAAATACTCATTAGCTCTATTTTCCTTCAAATTTAGATAATTCTTTGAGTCTTGTCTTCCCCATAGCATTACATTGTGGCCAATCTTATTTGCATACCATGCTAAAAAGGTTCCCCAGCGACCACATCCTAAAACTGAAACCGTAGTGTTAGCGGCATTATTTGTATCCATAACATTCACCTTTTCCTTATCTGAAATTTATTATATATAGTTATTAGCATTATTGTAGCATATAAATACAAAAAAACTTCTGTATTATTATCTTTCTATTAATAATACAGAAGTTTTATATATGCTGCTTTTAATCCATAAACTCATTTGCAAGAATTAGAAACACGCTTGATGTCCATGTAAATGCAGGATCTCGCAGTCCTTCACCAGTTATGGCATTAAAGTTTTCTGCCATACCACTTTTTCTTACCATTTTGCAAAACCTTTGAGATACTTTATGTGCAAGCTCTATCTCTCCTGCTGATTTTAAGCCATCTACAATAAGCATCGTAGATGGTGCCCATATGGGGCCTCTCCAATATCCATCATCAATATAATAAGGGCTATTTATACTTTCAGTTGCAAGTCCATAATTAGTTAGGAATCTTCCCTCTTCTTTTAATACTTTAATCAAAGAATCTAGTATATATTGTGGAAGTCTCTTTCCCAATATTATAGGCACAAAAAGTATTAAGCTTTCGCTTTCAGAATTAGAGCTTGTGTGGCTTCCTGAATGTAGGGAAACAAATCTATCCCCTCTCCAAAAATGCTCAATCATTTTATCTAATGTTCCATCAGCTTTTAATTTCCACTCTCTAGACTCTTCATTATATCCTAATACCTGTGCCATATATGACAAGGCATCCATCTGAAGTATTAAATACGCTGAAAGATCAGGACTTTCTATTGGACATCCTTTGCTAAACACTGTACTATTATCCCATCCTGACTCATTCCCATCATTATATTGAGGGATGCCATCATTATCATAATCTCTATATTTAAGCCACCAGTTAGTCCATCTTTTTAGTGGAGTATATATTTCCTTTATTTTATCCTTAGTGAAAAAATCTGACCTATCCATCATCCATTTTATTGCCCATCCATGTATTGGTGGCTTTGTGCAGCTCCAAGACGCAAACTTATCATTAACATAATCAGGGAATGCACCGCTCTCATCCTGATTATCTACCATAACCATAATCTGATCCCATGCAATATCTGGCCTATTTTTTATTTGTGCCATTGCATTAAAGCAGTGATCCCAGCTCCATATATTTGTCATCCAATTCTTAGACATATACATTGCAGGTCTTGTAATCTTGCCTTTTTTAGGAACAATGCATGACCATGTAATATAAGCTGCAAGTTCCCTCTTTTCCATATTCTCGTGGCTAACATCTAAGGTATTTTCAAGCCACTTATTATAGTCATCTAAAACTTTCATGTGGCATGCATCAAAGTCTTCATTATAGCTGCGTTTTTCCCACACTGCCCTGTAATCCTCTAATGCACATTCAAATTCTCCATAAGTTTTATTTTTGTTAGGCAAAAAATCAAAAACAATATTATTACGCCCATCCTTATTTATTTCAGTATCCGCTGAAATACTTCCCTTAATTGGAGTTGCCATAAATTTTATTTCCTCTGAATAGCTGTTTATTTCCCATCTATCATCCCCTGCATAAATAGCATTGTCATAGTATCCTCCAACTAGTGTAAGCCTCATTCCTACGCTCACCCCTCTTGCTCTAATTAGGTGGGGCTCACATATACATATTTCAACATACCCTTTTTCACTTTCTAATCTTAAAATAGAGGGGGATGCTATTTGTTTAAAGCTAATGCTTTCTCCTAAATGGACTAGTTCTATACGAAATATATTGCCTAAAGCATCATCGCCGCCATGGACACTTCTTATATATAGCCCTTCTTCTATAAACCTAGTTTCCTTAAAATACGAAATTGTAATGTATGAACCATATCTGCTAAATGGAATAAGACTTAAATCAAAATTCATGTTACCACGCCCTTATATTTATTTAATTATATACATCTATTCTTTGACTGAACCTATCATAACTCCCTTTACAAAATATTTCTGCAAGAATGGATAAATGCATAATATAGGTAGGGTGGATACAATTATTGTGCTGTACTTAATCAATGCTTTATATGCGTCAGCCTTAATAAATTGTGCTGACCCTTTTGTCTTCATCATCTCTCTTGTTTCATTTGAAATAAGTATTTCTTTTAGAATAAGCTGCAGTGGAAACTTTGATCTTTCTCTTAAAAATAGCGAGGCATTAAACCATGAATTCCATTGTCCCACAGCATAAAACAATGTCATAACAGCTAATGTAGCCTTAGACAGTGGCATAACCACCTTAAATAATATTGTAAAATCATTTGCCCCATCTATTCTAGCAGACTCAATTAAGCTTCCTGGTATCTCTTTAAATGCAGTTTTCATTATAATAAGGTTCCATGAGGATATAGCAGTCGGTATGATTATTGCTAATCTTCTATCCATTAACCCAAGTCTTTGTACTTGCAGGAAAAATGGAATAAGTCCTCCACTAAAAAACATTGGTATTGTAACCATAAGCATAAGAGGCTTTCCCCAAAGCAGTCCTTCTCTTGAAAGCACATATGCAGACATGGAAGTTAGTAAAATACTAATTGCTGTTCCAACAGTAACATAGAAAAATGTATTCATAAATCCTGTTCTAATATCTGGATTCCTAAACACAAGTTCATATCCTTTTGTAGTAAACCCTAAAGGTTTTAGTAAAAGGCCTTGGTGCCTCATTAAATTATAAGGATCACTAAAAGAAGCAAACAATACATATAAAAATGGATATACACATATAATCATAAGTAAAATCATAATTACTACATTAAAAATACTAAAAACTTTCTCTCCTGTACTTCGTTTTACAGTCATTTTATCACCACCACCCCTTACCATAAACTTGTTTCGGAAACTTTTTTACTTAGTTTATTTGCACCCGCAAGCAGTGTAAACCCAATAGCCGATTCAAATAGTCCAACAGCAGTACTGAAGCTGTAGTTAGCATTGATTATACCTTTTCTATATATATAGCTAGATATTACATCAGAAGTCTCCCATGTTAGAGGATTGTATAATAGTATTATCTTTTCAAACCCTACGCTCATTAAGCCCCCAATATTTAATATAAGCATTATTATAATAGTTGGAGCTATCCCTGGAAGGGTTACATGCCAGAGCTGCTTCCATCTTCCTGCACCATCTATAGTGGCTGCTTCATATAAAGTTGGATTTATGCCTGAAAGAGCGGAAAGATATATAATGCTGTCCCAACCTATATCCTGCCATATTCCTGTACCTATATAGATTGTTCTAAATAGCTCAGGCCTTGTTAATAGATTAGTAGGCTCTACACCAAAGTTTGCTAGTATAGAATTTATAAGGCCATCTGTACTTGTAAAATCAACTATCATACCACATATTACTACTAATGAAATAAAATGAGGAAGGTATGTTACAGTCTGAACTACACGTTTAAAACGTTCTCTTGTTATTTCATTAAGCAGTAATGCTAATATTATAGATGCTGGAAATCCCCATAAAAGAGAATAAGCACTTATAAGCAAGGTGTTCTTTATAGTTCTTCCAAAATATATACTACTAAAAAATGCCTTAAAGTGCTTTAGCCCTACCCACTTACTAGCATGTATCCCAAGCCTTGGGTTAAAGTCTTTAAATGCTATAACGATTCCCCCCATCGGTATATAATGGAATAATATAAAAAATACAATCATGGGCAGTGCCATTGCATAAACATATTTATGCTTTTTAAAATCTTTACGTATCTTTTGCCATAGGCTCATATTTTTTTTATAGATTATTTCGCTATTTAGCTCTAATTCGCTCATAAAGTTTTTCCTCCCAACAAATGATATTTCATACAAAAACAACTTTTAAACTTCAGAAGAAGGTATTCACCTTCTTCTGAAATTTAAGCCTGTTATTTTATTTTTCTATTGTAATATCTATCAAGTGATGCTTGGTAAATCTTTATGGCATCTTCTATACGCATTTTTTTAAGCTGACCTACATAATCATCATATTTGCTTAAAGGTTCTTTACCCATTATAAATTTAAGAACACTTTCCTTTCTAAATGTATCAATTTCAGTCATTATCTCTGAATATTCTTCGCTTTCTTCTGCAGTCATATTAACTGGAGGCAGTACATAATCAGTTTCTGCTTTTGTCCATTTATCCATGCAGTCTAAAGACTCCTTTGTAAATGGAGGAACTGCTTTATAATCTCTAAGGTATGGCCCAACGTCAAGCTTATATTTATTACATACAGTCCAATAATCTAAGCCATCAGGGTTATTAAGTAAAATATCAGTAAATTGAGGTTTTCCTTCAACTATTGTATAACTTTGGCCCTCAATACCATAATTAAACAGCAAATACCCTTCTTTTCCATAAGCATAATCAAACCATTTTACAACACGCTCTGGATTTTTACAACTTGATGTTATTACAGCCTCATATCCTCCATTACGCTCATTAGTTACCCTATAATGCACATTTTCTCCTTTATTTAATGATGGCTGTACTGTAGGTACAAATACTGCTTTAGGATCAGTCCCTTTAATTGCAGCCGTATACTGATCAACTAATGCATATTCAGTAATATAAGCCCCTGTTTTGCCTGATGAAATAAGTGCATCCCTGCCCTTTCTATCACGAGTTACAAAGTCCTTATCAATAAGGCCTTCCTTATACCATTTATTTATTGTTGCAAGATAATCCTTAAACTCAGGTTCCATTGGTCCGTATTTTACCACATTGTCTTTTTTATAAAATCCAGGTCCTATACCAAAGGCACTTATGATTGTTCCATATGAATCAATTCCGTTTTTATTAAATGTCATTGGTGCATCAGCCTTTTTCTTTTCCTTAAACTGCTTTAGCATATTGTGCCATTCGTCAATTGTGGTAGGCTCTTCAAGTCCAAGTTCATCAAGCCAATCCTTACGAACAACAGGGCCCCACCATGCAGGTTCATTTTTATCTTCACCTATTACAGGGAATGCATATATATTGCCTTCATCAGTGATTGTCTGTCTTGCAAGTTCTTCATCATCTTCTCTTAATTTCTTAAAGTTAGGGGCGTTTTTTTCTATTAATTCATTAAGTCTTAAGTAAACGCCATCTGATATTGCCTTGTCTACTCCTCCTTTATATTCCCCAATGTAGGTTTGTATAACATCTGGGAGTTTATCAGAAGCTATCATAATATGGAATTGCTCCTCTTCCTGTCCCTCTGCTGGATGTATAAACTTTACATGTACTCCCGTTCTCTCCTCAAGTTCCTTATACATCAAGCTATCATCTAAAGTGTTTATATACTCGTTTGCAGCAAATGGAACCCAATATGTTATTTCTATTTTCTCCTCTTTCTCGCCTTGCTTATCTCCCGTGTCCCCCTGCTCATCTACAGGTTTCTTCCCACATCCTGACATACACGATATAATCATAATAAGTGTCAGAACAAATAATAAAGCTCTTTTACTTTTCATACTTAAATCCCCCTAAATTTTTTTATCATTAAATTTAATAATGATCACATATGATGGATTATCTGTTTGCTTAAAGCTATCTCTGACATTTCATTTAGTGAAAAAGGTTTTATTCTTATGCCCATCTTGAAGTCTTCTGGAGAAAGTTTGTATTGGGGAAGGGGTCTAGGTCCGCAGCTATTGCTTCCTAAACCATTTTGCTTATAATCTATGTTTAAAAATATGCTATCTCTGTTTATGTTTATAAGCTTAAATGTATGCAATGCATTTTCTAAATCTTGTTCAGTATAGTTATGGGCGCTAAAATCAATATATGGCATTCCAGATATAAAAAATCCAATCCCATTACTATTTAGTGCAGAAACCCATTTTACATCTGTTCGGTTCCCATTTTCCTGAGGTTTTACATATGGTGTATGAAGCCCATCTACAGTTTTTTTATATATTCCAAATTTATTTGCTAATTTACTATCTGAGTAGGATTCACCAGGCCCCCTGCCATACCATGTTATATTCTCAAATTCTTTTGGTATTTCCATTTTAAAGCCTATTCTAGGAAGAGAATCTGGCAAATCCCCTTTAGGATGACCTTCTAAATCTATAAATACATCTCCACTTCCATATATTTTGTAGCTAAATTGACAGTCAATGCCCCAATTTAATGTAGGAGGGGAAATGTATACTTTTGTTTTAACTTCAATTAATGATTTATTTATGATTCTAAATTCAAGCCCATCTAATCTGGATTGAAGTAAATGGATAAACTTTTCCTTCCATTCCTTAACTACATACATATCATTATCTATAGGGGCTCTCCAAAAGTTTAGAGAAGGCCCTTTATTTAACATGTTTATTCCATCATAATTCCATTTTTCGATGGTACCATTACACTTATTAAAACCAATTTCAAAATTAAATCCTTTTATAGATATGGTTTTATTTAAGTCTTCACATATTAGTTCTTCCATGGATCCTACATCTATTTTATTTTCCTCTAAACCTAAGTCCTCATTAGGCTTATTTGGAATCTTAAATTGATGCCAAGCCACTTCATGACCTTTCTCTGCCCATAATGTGTCGTTAGATAAGGTAAAATATATGTTAAGCCAATAATCTTCCCTATCTTTATATTCTTTAGGAATATTAAATGGAATTAATATTTCTTTAGTCTCTTTAGGCTCAATATGAGGGGTTTCAATGGTCCCGCTTTGTATTATTGTGCCATAGCACAATAGGTCCCATGATATATTTAAGTAATCTAATGTGGAAAAATCATATAAATTTTTAATCTCTACTCTGCCTCTTGAAATATCAATATTCGAAACCTTTATAGGCTCTATTACCTTCTTATACTCTATAAGTCCTGGCGTTGGAGTATGGTTTGGCTGAACAAGCCCATCTATACAAAAGTTTGAGTTATTAGGTTCATCTCCAAAATCCCCGCCATATGCAAAATACTCCTCACCAGTATCTGTGTATCTTCTAATCCCATGATCTACCCATTCCCAAACAAAACCACCTTGAAGCCTATTGTATTTATAAAAAGTATCCCAATATTCCTTAAGTCCTCCAGGTCCATTTCCCATTGCATGGGCATATTCGCATAGTATATGGGGCTTTTTCGTATCTGTCTTTTTGCCATACTCTATCAATTTTTCTACTGAAGAATACATTGTACTTACAACATCGACTGCACTTGCATTTATATCTCCCTCATAATGAATTAGCCTTGTAGCATCTTTATTTTTGCACCATGAAGCCATGGCTTCATGGTTACATCCAAAGCCCGACTCGTTTCCAAGGGACCACATTATAATTGATGGATGATTTTTATCTCTTTCCACCATTCTCTCTATTCTATCTACATATGCCTTCTCCCACGAAGGGTCATTGCTTATACAATTTTCATCTCCGATTAGCTCAAACCCATGACATTCAAGGTCAGCCTCATCCATAACATACAACCCATACTCATCACAAAGCTCATAAAATCTTACATCGTTTGTGTAATGGGATGTCCTGACTGCATTTATGTTATGTCTCTTCATAAGTATTACATCCTGAACCATCCAATCATAAGGTACAGCTCTTCCATGGTCAGGGTGCCACTCATGACGGTTTACTCCTTTTATCATAATGGGTACACCATTTACTAGGAAGTTTCCATTTTTGACTTCTATATTTCGAAACCCTATTTTATGAGGTATAACCTCTAAAACCCTATCTTCCTTATCTTTAATGGATATTATAACATCATAAAGATAAGGGTTTTCAGCAGACCATTTATGAGGGGCATTTACTGGTATTTCTATATTAAGATCTTTTGTGCTGCCCCCTTCAATGCATACATCATCTACCACAGCCTTTTTTGCTGCTTCTTGGTATTCCCCATCTAATAACATAACTTCAACTTTTATTCCTCTAGCAGCCTCCATAGAATAGTTTTCTAATTCTATTTTTATATTTAAATTTGAATCTTTATATTCACCATCTAATTCTGTTACTATTGTTAAATCATTTATATGAACCTTATGTCTTGCAAGCAGGGATACATCTCTAAATATTCCGCTTAGCCACCACATATCCTGGTCTTCAATATAGCTTCCATCACAAAACTGATACACCTTAACAGATATACTATTTTCGCCTATACGTATATATTTTGTTATATCAAACTCTGATGGAAGCCTGCTTCCCTTGCTGTATCCAACCTCATTGCCATTAATCCATACATGAAATGCACTATCCACTCCATCAAATCTTAAAACTATTTGATCCCCATCCCAACTTTTGGGTATATAAAATTCGCGCCTATATAAGCCTGTTGGATTCTCTGAAGAAACCCTTGGAGGGTCTATTGGAAATGGGTAGTACAAATCTGTATAATGAGGCCTTCCATAGCCTTCCATCTGCCAATTGCTAGGAACCTTTATATCGTCCCACCCGCTTACATCGTACCCTTCACTAAAAAAATTCTCTAAAGCGGATTCAGGGCAAGAAGAATAATTAAATTTCCATGATCCATTTAAAGACTTAAACCTGCCACTACTTCCCCTGTCATAATTAATTGCCTCTTCAATACTTTGGCAAGATATAAAATATGCACGGCTCTTCATACGATTTCTATGAAGCAAATCTATGTTTTCCCAATCCTTTTGATTGTAATACGATTGTTTTATCATGGCTTTTCCCTCTACTCATCTTTTATAGTCTTTTTTAAGTAAGCTCTCCAAGTAATTGCCCATTTTTCAGGATCATCAAGGGTAGTTTCATCAATTCTATGAACCACACTATTATAAGGTGCCCCTTTTATTAGCTCTGGATTTTCATAAGAATCCTTCGATATCTGTTCTAAAACCTCTATATATTCATCTAGTTCATCTTTAGAATAGGATTCTGTCGGTTCTAGTGTAAAAGGCTGAGGTACAATATATGGATGGTGACTAGTCCAATAATGCATTCCATAATCAAACATCCTTCTTTGTACATCTTCACTAGTAACACCTGTATCTTTAGTTAATGTATTAAGGCTATAGCGCACCTGCTCTACACGCTGCCTTCCCTTAGCATAAGGCGCTTCAACGCCCTTTATTTCCGTAACTTTTTTATAAAGATAATTGTTGTTTAAAACTGCCACTTTAGCAACCTCATATAGCCCTTCAGTCCCTAGGCTTCTAATCCAAGAATAAGCCTTTAGCATAACCTGAGGCACTCCGTAGAAGCTTCTTACCTTTCCTACGGTATCAGGTATGTTATAGTCTAAATAATATTTATCTCCATCAAACTCAACTTGGGGTATAGGCAAAAACCTTTCGAGTTCCTTTGTAACTCCTACAGCCCCGGTTGCAGGGCCACCACATCCATGAGGTGTTGAAAAGGTCTTATGGAGGTTAAAAAAGCACATATCAAATCCAGCTTCTCTTGCCCTTGTAATTCCCAAAAGTCCATTAGCATTAGCCTGATCATAGGCGCATATTCCTCCAGCATTATGGACAAGTGCCGTAAACTCTTTTATTCTAGGATTATACACTCCAGTGTCCTCAGGGTTTGTAATTACAAGTCCAGCTGTTTTACTTGAAAGTGCACCTTTTAAAGCTTCTAGGTCTGGATATCCGTCTTTATCAGGGTATATTGTAATAATCTTATACCCCATTAATGCATATGCCGCCGCATCTGATGGATGAGAGAATATGGTCGTAATTATTTCATCTCTTTTTTCATCTCCATTAGCTTTATGTGCTGCTCTTACTATAGATGCCATAAGCATTGCAGCCTGACTTCCCCCTCCTGATTGGAAAGAGAACCTATCCATACCTGATATTTCTCTCATAATTAAATCGAGGTTATACATTACCTCTAATATTCCCTGTACAGTGGATTCATCTTGAAGAGGATGGATCTCCGTCATTTTAGGAATCCTTGAAATCTGTTCATTAATTTTGGGGCTGTATTTCATTGTACAAGTTCCTTGACCTATATCAATGTTAAGGTCTGCCCCTAAGGTTTCTTGGGATAGATGCAGAAAGTGCATTAAAACTCTAGCTTGAGCCACTTCTGGAAGATTAGGCTCTTTTTTTCTCTTCATTGACTCTGGAATCTTTGAAACTCCATCTCCAACACATTCTGCAATTTTCTCATCAGCTTTAGGAATCCCTATGCCTCTTTCTCCTTCTTTGCTTAATTCAAATATAATAGGTTCATCCCATTTAGCTTGATGAAATTTCCTTAATTTACGTTCTCTATTTATTCGTTTAAATGTATTTGTGGTATCCATGGCAAACTTTCCTTTCGATTATAATAAGTCTAGGGCTCTAATATTTCTTTTATAGCTTTAACCAAATTATCAATATCTTCCTTGGAATGAACTTCGGTTACAGAGTATAAAGATACTTGCCCAAGCTCTTTAAATGTATTTGATAAATCAATACCTCCAAATATTTTTTTATCTAAAAGTTCTTTATTTATATCTTCTACGCTTTTACCTGTAGCATTAAAATCCACTATAAACTCTTTAAAATTACATGAATTAAATAAGGATCCATTAACATTCTTAATCTCTGACAGTTTATTTATTGCATACTGGGAGTTTTGCATTATGGTCTGTCCAATTTCCCATATTCCCTTAGGGCCAACTAGTGATAAAAATACTCCAGAAGTTATACCCCAAAGTGCTGTTTGGGTTCCTACATATTCTTTTCCTCCCTCTCTTTTAGCAAAAGAGGTTCTATCATATGCAACATCACCAAATCCATACTCACCTTCTACCGTGGTTGGTGTTATTCCAAAAAGTCTTGATGGATATTCCATTACATATTTTTCTTCATCCCTTGTAGCAATAAAGCCTGACTGCCCTCCTCCATAATTCATATGGATTCCTAAAGGCTGGAGATCTCCACACACTATATCTGCTCCATAATTAACTGGTGCCTCTAAAACCCCTAAAGATATAGGATCCACTCCAACTATACATTCTGCTCCAATTTTGTGGGCTATTTTAGATATCTCTTCTCCTTGTCCCTCTATAAAGCCCAAAAATGAAGGGTTTTCAAAGTATACTGCAGTTGTATTACTAGATATCTTGGCCTTTAAATCTTCAATATCCATCTGACCAGTTATTTCGTTATAATCTACGAATACACATTTTATATCAGGGCTACAGTAGTTTTGTATAATCATAAGCCTATCTGGGCATATGGTTCTAGGGACTATAACTTCCCCTCTTCCATTTATTCTTGATGCCATCCTTATAGCTGTTGCAGTAGCCTGGCCCCAATCAATAGTGGGCACATTTACAACGTCCATATCAACTAATTCTGCAACAAGGCTTTGATATTCAAAGAGTGCTTGGAACCTTCCATGATCCTCATATGGTTCTCCCCCATATGCAGTTAAAAACTCTGCCCTTGTGTTTATTTCATCACACACTGCAGGTACATAGTGCTGCCAGCAACCTCCACCTAGAAAATTTACGTATTCCGTGCAGGTTTTATTTTTATTTAGTACCCCTTCTAAATGCCTTTTAAGCTCATACTCTGATTTGAAAGGAGCTGGTATATTCATTTCTCCTTTTAAAGTCAGATCCTCTGGTATATCTTCATGTAAATCTTCAATACTTTTTAGTCCTATTTCTTTTAACATTTCCTCTTGAACATTAGGAACTGAATTTGGAATATATGGATGATATTTATATCCTCTATTTGTCATATGAATCTTCTCCTATTTTTTTGTTTTATATTATGCTAACCCTCCGCCATCTACAATAAGTGTTGACCCTGTAATCCATGTTGAAAGATTACTTGCAAAAAACAGTACTGCATTTGCTATATCATCTGGTGTACCTAACCTTTCAATGGGTCTTCCTTTTGCTGATGACTTTAAAAATAAATCTTCTTCAATACCTAATTGCTTTCCCTCACTTCTTAAAAGAGGTGTATCAGTGTCCCCTGGGCAAACACAATTTACCCTTATATTTTCTTTTCCATGATCTATTGCCATTGCCCTAGTTAAATTAACTAGTCCCCCTTTAGCTGCACAATATGCTGCCGCATTATCTCCTCCTTTTAATCCCCATCCTGAACCAGTATTAATAATGCTTCCTCCTCCACCTTCTGCCATAATAGGTATTGCGTATTTTGATAAAAGATAGGCGCCTTTTAAGGAAACATCTACAACCAAATCCCAATCCTTTTCATCTAACTCAACTACATTTTTTCTTATTGCAACCCCTGCATTATTAAACAATATATCTACTCTTCCAAATAGCTCTTTAGCCTTATTTATTGCTTTCTCACAGTCCTCTCTAGATGTAACATCGCACTCAATAAATTCTGCCATGCCTCCTGATAGAGAAATATTATGTACTGCTTCTTTGCCTAAAGACTGATTTATATCAAGCATTACAACCTTAGCGCCAAAGTCTGCCATAAGCTTGGCAGAGGCATAACCAATTCCTGATGCTGCACCCGAAATTACTGCTACTTTACCATCTAGAGATAAAACATTTCTGTTTCTTTCCATACAAAGGCCTCCTCCTATATAAAATATAACGAACCTGCATTTATATGTAGCAAAATACATGCCAACATTTCTTTATTATTTTTTATTTACAATTTGTTTATATAATCAGCTATTCTCATAACTTTATGGGCTTTAATAATAATACATTTAATTTAATTCAATTTTATTTTCTAACTTTTCACAATAATCTTGACATAGTTGTCAATGTTATTGCCATACTTTGCAGCAACTGTTATAATTATATAGTGAACATAGCATTTTAAAAAAAGTATAGTGAGGGGATGTATATGGTTTCGCTAAACCAAATAAGGCCAAGCATACAGAGCATAATTACCGCTCTTTGCAGCTCTATAAATGTAGAAGCTGCAGTGTTTGATGATAAATGCCATCTTCTTGTTAGTACCAAAGAATATGTTGAGCAAAAAGGCAATGCCGTACATACTCCTCCTCTTGAGGAAGTATTGTCAAATGGAAACGCACTTGTAAGCAAGCCAGGCTTTATGACTTCTTGTTATGGGTGTCGGTTTAAGGATCACTGTCCATCTACCATAGAAATATTAAATTCCATACAAATAAATGGGCAGTCAATTGGTGTAATTTCTATAACCTCCTTTACTAAGGAAGGAGAGGAAAGGCTAAATAAAGACCTTAACACGTATATGGATATTTTGGCTGAAACCTCTAATTTGATTGGAACTTTTGCGATGCAGCAAAGTCAGTATAATCAAATTAATTATTCTGACAAAACCCTCCAGTCAATTATAGATTTATCTACAGACAGCTTTTTTACAATTAACAATCAAGGAGTCGTAACCCACTGCAACCCATCAGCACTTAAACTTTTCCCGCAATGCTCAAAGGATGAAAAGACTCTTACTCATCTTCTTCCATACCAAACCATTATGGAGATACTTGATGGAACTCTTTTTCTAAACAAGCCAGTTAATAGTAAAAGTTTATCTGCTAAGGTTTCTTCCATTCCAATAATGCAGAATAATAAGTTCATTGGTGCCGTTGTTCAAGTAGATCAAAATTTCAATAAAATATTAGCCAAAAATGTAGAGAATAAAATATATACAAGCTATTTGCAAAACAGCATAATAGGAAATAGTGCAGAAATAAAATTACTTAAAACAAAGGTTGAGAAAATAGCCAACAGCACATCTACAGTTTTAATAACAGGAGAAACAGGTACCGGAAAAGAGCTTTTTGCAAAAGCAATACATTATAATAGCAACCGCTCCTTGTATCCATTTATACCTATAAACTGCTCATGTATCCCTGATAATCTATTGGAAAGCGAATTATTTGGATATGATGATGGTGCATTTACAGGAGCTAAAAGAGGTGGAAAGCTAGGCCAATTTGAACTTGCTAATAAGGGCACCATATTCTTAGATGAAATAGGTGATATGCCAATATACATGCAGTCAAAACTGCTTAGAGTGCTTCAAGATAAAGAGATAACTAGGGTAGGGGGCATAAGCTCTATTCCAATTGATGTGCGAATTATTGCAGCTACAAATAGAGACTTAGAAGATATGGTTCAAAAGGATGAGTTTAGGATGGATTTATATTACCGGCTAAATGTTATACCTCTTAATATACCCCCTCTTAAATACCGCAAAGATGATATAGAAATACTTGCCATGCATTTTTTAAATAAATACAATTTAGAATTAAAAAGGCATATTGATAATTTCTCACCTGATGTAATGGATATGTTCAAGCTTTATGATTGGCCAGGCAATGTAAGAGAACTTGAAAATATAGTTGAGCATGCAGTCAACATGGAATCAAGTTCTATTATAACTCCAGACAGCTTACCAGAAAACTTTTTAAAGAATACATACTCCTGCAGCTTAGAAATTAAAACAAAGGTAAAAGATTTAGAAATGAATACAATTAAAGAAGCCTTAGACAAACACGGATATGATGGAAAAGGCAAAGATGAGGCTGCTAAAGAGTTAGGAATAAGTACAAGAACCTTATATAGAAAAATAAAAGAGATGGAGGGGGCTTAAATAATGAATTGATATAGGAATGGTATATACTATAGGTGTACATGAAAGCAGTAATGCATTTATAAATATCAAGCAGGTGAAGTTGTATATGAATAACACAAAAAACATAACAAAAAGACAGCAGCAAGCAGCAGAATCAAGGAAACGCATCTTTGATTCTGCTATGAAGCTTATCAATAACAAAGGATTTGAGAATGTCTCTATATCGGACATTTGCAAAAGTGCGAAATGTTCAGTAGGTACTTTCTACCATTACTTTCCGTCCAAAGATGATCTTATAATGTCTGCCTATAAAGATGCGGACAGAGAAGAAGCCGAAATCATTGAACAGAATTCCTGTGGGGGAGATTTCAGAGAACAGATACTGTATATTTTCAAAGTGCAATCCGAAATAGCCTGCAAAATGGGTGTAGAATTTATGACTCAGATCTATAAAAACCAAATTACCATTGAAAATCATTTTCTCTTCGATAAAGATCGAACAATGCCTAATCATCTTTGTGCGATTATTGAAAAAACACAAGCAGACGGCTTATTAACAACAGAATACTCGGCAGATTCTATTGTTAATGAGCTACAAAAATTTTCAAGGGGAATCTTTTATGATTGGTGTGCACATAAGGGTTCGTATAATCATACAGAATCAATGATAAAGTCCATGAATATTTTTATTACTGCTTTTTGTAAGTAGTCATCAAATCTTATATATATGCTAACTACAATTTCTAAAAGCTTGAAAAGCCTCATATCTTTTATATCAAAGAAGATATAAAGTTTAATAAATGGCAAAAGCCGGTAATTTGAATTACCGGCTCTAATATTGCTATTTTGTTTTGGGTTTAATTATGAAAAGCTTTCACAATATCTACCTTTTCTATTTTAATCCCCCAGTAATGCTTTATTAGTATCTTTTAATTGTTGTATAATCTTTAGGTGTTGAGGGCACTTTGATTCACAGCTGCCACATTCTATGCAGTAACTTGCATCCTTTCCATTTTCATTTCCTTCTGTTTTAAGATTTTTATACTTTTCCATTGCGTATTCCTTAAGTCCATATACCCTATTATAATTCATAAGCCTAAATATATATGGTATATTAATTCCTTGAGGACATGGCATACAATAATTGCAGCCAGTGCAGTAAAGCTCTTCTAATTTTTTATTTTCTGCCATCATCTCTTGCACTTTTACTTTTTCATCCTCTGTAAGCGTCCCCTTAATTGAAGCAACTTTTGCATTCTCTTCTACCATCTCAATTGTACTCATTCCAGATAATGCAATTGACACGTTATTATTTGCAAGCACAAATCTTAAAGCCATCTCTGCAGTACTTTTTACTTTTCCGCCTAGCATATTTTGAATTATAGGTGAGGGAGCACCAAGCCTTCCTCCTCCAACAGGTCCCATAATCACAACCCCAAGGCCTTTCTCATGAGCATATGCAATTGCTTCCTCATTAGTTCTATCAAGCAAATTATATTGGCATAAAACCGATTCAAAATATCCTGTATCAATTAACTTTGCCATATATTCTGGCTTATCATGGAATGAAAAAGATATATGCTTTATAAGCCCCTGTTCTTTTGCCTTTAATGCAGCCTTAATTGGTCCGTTTGGGACATCTATCTTTTCAGAATAAGTCTTCCAGTCAATTCCCCACATATGATAGAAATCAATGTAATCTACATCTAATTTATTTAATGATTTTTCAAGTCTTTTCATCCAATTATCATAGGATGCATCTTCAATAGGGTTTTTAGTAGATAAATAAACCTTATCCCTATAACCTTTTAATGCTTTACCAACTGCTATTTCACTTTGCCCCTCGCAATAATAAGGTGCCGTGTCTATGTAATTCACTCCTAGTTCAAAAGCCCTATGAATAACCTCAATGGCCTTATCTTCATCTACATAACTTTTACCATCTCTTTGAATCATGGGAAGCCTCATGGCACCAAAACCTAGCGCTGAAACCTTTGCCCCAGTATTACCAAAATCTTTGTATAACATATTAATTCACCTCTTTTAAAAATTAAAAATCTTCTATCTGTTAACACTTATTATATTAAATACTATGAATCCTATGAAGCCAGCAAAACCTATAACCATAAATATTGGTGTGAATGATACCTTGTCTATAATATAACCACTTGCAACCATGGCAACAGAAGATACAATTAATGTGATCATATTATTGGCGCTTATATAAACAGGTACTTGTGTCTTAGGGCTGTTGTGAACTATAATAACGCCACTGCTTAAGTTGTATCCATTTAGGCATAAAGTGCTAAGTGCAAAGGCAATATAGACTGCATAAATACTTGGAATGCCAAGAACTATAACTCCTGCAATCCCTCCAAGCATGGAAGCAATTTTAAGTACGGATTTGTGACCAAATCTATCTGCCATAAGCCCAAAAGCTGCGCTTCCTAAAATATTTACTGTAACCGCTATTCCTGTAAATAGTGCCACCTGTTCCGCCTGTGCATTATATGTACGGATTGCATATAATGCATAATAGCCTAAAGAAACATTTGAAATAATTATAAAGCAATTGCCAATAACTATCTTTAAAACGTTAGTATTATTTCTTAGAATATTTGGTATATCCTTTATATATTCAAAGAAATTCATTTGCTTATCTGTTATTTCATCAGGCATCTCTTTCATTAGTTGAAAATCCACTACATCTAATAATAGTATAAGGATACCTATTGCAAAAATAATAGTGTAGTTATATGGAAAGGAAACCTTCTTTAAAATTGTACCTATTAAATAAGATGAACCTATGGCAATAATATTCCCCATGGCACCTGCAAATCCAAGAAGTTTCCCTTGCTCACTATGGGGTATCATTTTAGAGAGCAGGCTCATATAAAAAGGAGAATAAACGCCAGTAAAAAGGCTGAATATAAACCAAAATGCAAGAAAAAGTATAATGGAGAGGCTAGGATTTGATTCTGCTAAAAATGGTATGGTTAATATATATGCTAAAAAAACAAAACGCTGTATATATAACGCTTTTGTGAATATACCCAGCTTGTACTGATTTTCCATTGCCTTTTTTGCAAATATTGGCTGTGTAGCAAAAGCGCCAATGCTAACTAAAGCACTAGATAGGCTTATCTGCAAAGTGCTTGCACCTAATGTATTTAAATAATATGCTATTACTGCATTTACAGATAAAAAAGTCATTGCATTTGTAAACATAATATTATCTAAAAACATCAACATGTAATTTCTTTTATAATCCTTATCCCCTAGCACTTGTGAACCATGTTTTAGCATATTATAATACCTCTTCCCTGAAACTCCCGATAGCTAAAGCAGTGGGCTTTCTGCTAAGCTATTGTAATATATTCTACAATACATTTAAGATTATAGCATAACCCTGCACGCTAAAGTAATACTTTAAATTTATTACTTTTAAATATGTTCCGCACATTTTCTTTAGCAAAATCAATCATAAATTATTTTTACCCATGATATGCTTTTTATGCCAAAATAGGTGTTATGTATAAAATAGCTGTGTACATAACACCTATTACTTGAACTAGTTACTTTTTTTAGCGTGTTTTAATAATTTACAATTTTCTCAAGTATTTCATGGGTTATAAGGGAATCATGAGCTGAAGGTGTCGGTTCTCTTTTTTCCTTTACTGAATCTATGAAATGATCTGTTATCTGGTAAAAGCCTCTCCTGTATAAAACAGGCTCCCAATCATTAAATCTTATAACCTCTTCATGTCCATTTGAATAATGGATCGTTTCATTTAAATCTCTAACCCTCCACTTATGTCCAGATGTTATAACCTCTAATATCTCCTCATTAATTCCACTATCCCTGTTCATTATTCCAATAGCATTGCATCCCTTAGATGTAAGCTCAATAGTTACACTATACAATAGTCCTTTTTTCTCTAGCTTTTTTATGTTTATATCTTCAATTTCTCCTGGGAGAAAGAAGCGAAGAGTGTCCACAACATGAACAAAATCATCAAATATAAATTCCCTAGCATCAGCTGGGCTAAAGGTTCTATTTTTCTGCAATATTATATTACTAGGTGGCCCTTGGGCTTTTAGATTCTTATACATGGGGGCAAACCTTCTATTAAATCCAACCATAAGAATCTTTCTCTTTTCTTTTGCAAGATCCACCACCTTTTTTGATTCCTCGTATGTATATCCTATTGGCTTATCAACATATACATTTACCCCATTTGTTAATAATTTTTCTGCAATTTCTACATGAGCCTTTGTTGCTGCATGTATAAATGCTGCATCTATGCCCTTTTCTATAAGCTCATCAACTGTTTGAGCAGTTTTTTTTATATTGTACATGCTTGACAACTTATTAAGAGTTTCTTTATTCCTAGTGCAGAGAATAAGTTCTATGCCTTCTTTTGTAGACATTACTGGAAGATATGCCTTTTGTGCTATGACACCAAGGCCTATTAATCCTATTTTCATAAACTACACCCCTCTTTAGTTTAATACATTTTTTAATAATTCAAGTAACTTACCTGCTATATTAAGCATACTATATTATGGTAACTCATAGATTATAGGAGGAAATACGGTCAATATGTTCAATATGCCTTATATGAATCACTGTGGTATGTATCCGCCAATGCCATATAAAACACTAGAAGAAGCATTAGCATTAGTAAAAGATGCTATACAAGGAGAAAGAGAAGATGAATTGTTCTATGATTATTTAATATCTGTTGCACCAACACAAGAGGAAAAGAACATAATTACAGATATAAGGAATGACGAAAGAAGGCATAATAAAATGTTTAGGCAAATTTATAAAGCCTTTACTTGTCAAGAAGTTGCCCCACCTGCAGATGTAAAATTTGATAAACCTAAATCATATATTGATGGAATAAAAAAAGCATTATTTGGTGAGCTAGCTGCTGTAGAAAAATATAGAGATATACGAGCAGGGCTTCCGTATAGGTATTATAGGGATATGGTATTTGAAATTATAACTGATGAACTAAAGCATGCAGACAAATATAACTATATATTGACTATAAATTGCGGCAAGATGCATTAAACATAATTACAAACAACAAGCAATAAGCAATAATTTGAGGATAAAGCCTCCCAATATATGGAGGGCTTTATTCCCAATTGCCTTTATATTTTTCCCACCATGCCTTGGCCACTTTTACATATCCCTCTTGAACCTTAGGATCAAAATCTAAATTTACATCAATATACTCCCCATTTGTAAATTCAGCTACGCTTTCATCTTGTGAAGCAAGTAATAGGGCATATAGCGTTAATGCTCTTTCATAATCATTTTTAGTATCAAGGTTTTTTATAAGAAATGGTATTGCATGTTTCCCCATCTTTCCAAGTTCTTCTGCTGCCGTATACCATATTTTTTGATTTTCACCGTCTCCGCTTACAGAAACAAAGTCCTCATCTTTTAACTTATCAATGTAATACAAAACATCTTCTGTAGATTTTGAACCTTCTTTGGAATCATCCTTCTTATTTTGCTCCTTATTCACCTTTGAATTATCATTGTTTTTTTCTTTTATATTTACGCTAGTATTAGTACATCCAACTAATAAAAGGCCTAATAAAAAAAGCAATAATACCCTTTTCATCAACTTTCCTCCCTTTCACAATATATTAAGTACCTATATTATACATCATTATACCGCTTTAGTATATATGTACTACATTATCCAACCTTTAGGTGTAATGCCCTGTGTTCATTTTTTAAGTAACTTTAGGCTTTTAAACCGGATATGGTAATTTGATTGACTTCCGCTGCTCCAAAATGCCTATTTTTCTCTAAATAAGTAAAAGGGATAAAAATAGGCATTTAAGTCGCTGCTACAGTAAATCAAATTACCATATCCTGGGTACTAAGTCTAAAATTAATGGAGCTGTTGCACTAAATATGATATGCTCCCTCCTAAGCAAACAAGTTTTTATTATTTCACTTGTCTACCTATAAGGGAGCATATCAATTTATTCAATCGTTAAAGCGACAGCCTCATTAATTTTAAAGCTATTATTCAGCTTATTATTCAACTGCGTAGTTATCAAAATATCCTTGGACTAGTACTATTGGAGTTCCTTTGTCCCCACTGCCGCTTGTTAAGTCGCATAGACTTCCTAGAAGGTCTGTAATTCTTCTTGGTGTAGTTCCTAGAGAATCTTCTTTTCCTACTAGGTTATTTTCTTTTTCTTTTATCTTCTTTTTCATTGCCTCAGCCATATCGCAACTTTTAAGGTTATTAAATTCATTATCTGCTATATATTTTAATTTTATTTCATTTGGTGTTCCTTTAAGACCCATTGTATATCCCGGTGATGTTACAGGGTCGGCCATCTCCCATATCTTACCTACTGGATCCTTAAAAGCACCGTCACCATATACCATTACTTCTACATTTTTTCCTGTTCTATTTTTAATTTCTTTTTGTATCTCCTCTACAACGCTTTGGGAATCCCTAGGGAAAAGTTTTATCCTGTTTTCTGAAGCTTTATTGGATCCTAATAGCCCAAACTCAGGATTAAATCCACTGCCATTTACAGGTTCATTTAATATTTCATCAAGTCCATAAACTGTCTCTGCGCCACTTCTTTTTAGTATCCTTTTAATTCTATCCCTATTATGGATACTAGCTACTAATATATCTTTAGTATATTTTAATGCTGCTTTAGGATCATTTGCTAAATATATCTCAACATTATTATCTATGGCAAGTTTTTTATATTCATGTACATAATCAATAGCTGTAAAAGGATGAAGAACCTTTTCTCCAAACACCTTTCTATATTCTCCTTCACTAAGTACATCGCTATAAGGATTAATACCTGCCTCATCAAGCTTATCTATATCCATTAAGCAGTTTCCCACTTCATCTGAAGGATAGTTAAGGAATAGATATATCTTCTTTTTAGTTGAAATTATTCCTTTAAGTATATTAAAAAATCTATTTCTGCTTAAAATAGGGAAAACTACTGCTAAGCTTTCTCCTTTAAATTTTCTATCTACATCATAAGTTATATCTTCAATATATGCATAGTTTCCTTGTGCTCTTGCAACTAAGGATTCTGTGACCCCTATTACATCTCTATCATTTAATTTATAATCTTCACTCTCTGCAGACTTTAAAACAGATTCAACTACTATGTTTACTAAGTCATCTCCTTCTTTAACGATTGGAGTTCTAACCCCTCTGACCGTTGTACCTACTGTTCTTTCCATCTTTGCGCCTCCATGCCTACAATTTTAAAATATAACTATACCAAATAGTTAATATTTTACGCACGCTATTTATAATACCACATATTGCTTCATTGTTAACAGTTATATTTTTCATTAAAACCCAAATTGCTTGTCCAAATATTTTCTATATTTTTGTAATAGTTATAAGTATACTGTATGCTCCTTTATTTTAACTTTATTTTTTAAGCAGCATAGCATAATTATACCATAATACTGCATTTTATTATATAATTTACCCACCTAATGTTATATCTTGTTCTCCATACCATCTTAACGCGCCATAAAATTGTTCCTCAGTAAAATCAGGCCAGTATTCATCTATCACATAAAAGTCTGCATAAATTGACTGTACTGGCAAAAACCCGCTCAATCTTCTTCTCCCGCCCCAACGCATTATTAAATCAACCCTTGATACATCATAGGAGTGAATAAACCCATGTACATTTTTAACGTCACTATTAGCTGATTTTAAGTAATTTAAATCCCACTCCCATCCATAATTAACTAAAAAATTAACTTTCATCCCCCCTTCTCCAATGTTTTTTCTTATAGTATAAGGAAGCAGCTCTTTAGGAAACATTGGCGAATTTGTATTTCCAACCACGAGCAAAGAGGCATCCTCTTTTGAAATCATTTTCACTGCCTCTACACAGGCCTCTGTAAATGCTATTCTCTGAATAGCTGGTCTTTTAGTATTCTCCATAGTAAACCCATAATATGTAAGTTCCTTAACGCCCACCTCTTTACATAACTTAAAAAGACTTAAACCAGGGTTAAGCCCTACTAAATATCCCTTTTCCTTAGGCATTTGCCTTGATGCTGCCCACCTTCTATTCCCATCAGGAATAACTCCAATATGGTTTGGTATTCTCAATTTTATCACCTCGTAAAATTCTAAATGCTAAAGCTTATTATTAGCATTTATTTAAAAATAATCCATGGTATTTTGATTATTATTTTATACATTAGTTTTTATGTATAAGCATACCTATTACTAGTACATCCGTTTACAAAAACTACGCTAAATGATATATTATTAAAGAACTTTATAGCGTTATCAGATATAGATAATGAAGCTTCATATGCAATTACTAATAAATTAATTTTAAAAGGTGATCAAAATGAAAAAGAGCTTATTTAGGTCAATGATTAAACAAATATGTATACCAATACTCATATTCGCACTATTATTTGTTCCGATTAGTGGAATGACTTCTATAACAGCTAAAGCCTATAATCCGCCATCTAATCTTTGTACTGATGCTAAAGGCGCAATTTTAATAGATGGGAAATACGGGAATGTTCTGTTTGAGAAAAACTCCAATAACAGACTCTACCCTGCTAGTACAACTAAAATATTAACCGCTCTTTTAATAATTGAAAATGGGGATTTAGATGATACTGTAACTGTGGGTGATGAAGTAAAAAAGATTCCATGGGATTCAAGTAAGGCAAACTTAAAGGTAGGTGAGCAGATACCATTAAGAGATATTCTTATGGGGTTAATGCTTCCCTCAGGCAATGATGCTGCCTTAACGGGGGCAGTATATATTGGGCGAAAAATAAACAATAATTCTTCTGTTAGTGTAGATGACGCAATTAGCAGCTTTTGCAAATTAATGAATGATCGTGCTAAACAGCTTGGAGCTAGTAATTCTAATTTTACAAACCCTCATGGTTACCATGACCCAAATCATTATACCACGGCAAAAGATTTAGCTATTATTGCAAGAGAGGCAATGAAAAATCAAACTTTTAGAGAGGTTGTAGCAACCAATAATTATAAAACTGGGGATATAAGCGTATTAGGTGGGGAAGGTTCTAAGACAAATATAACCCATGAATGGGCAAACAGCAATTGTCTATTAAATAAAACTATTAATAAATATTATTATCCATATGCTACAGGCATAAAAACAGGATATACTTCAGATGCTGGTTACTGCTTGGTATCATCAGCCTCAAAAGATGGGCTTGATCTTATATCTGTAGTACTAAATTCTAATGAAAAGGATAGATGGGTATACTCAAAAGGCTTATTTGAATATGGTTTTAATAATTTTAAATACCATGACCTAGTATCTAAAGAAGATATTATACACACAAGTAAAGTAGAGGGTCAAGGGCTAAACCAGCCTGATATTTTACATGCAATCGCTGCAGAGGAGTTTAATGATATTGTAAATAAAGATGATATAAATAAAATCACACAAAAAATAGTATGGGACGATAAATTTATATCTGAATCTCAAAATGGTGAAATGCTAAAAATATTATCTTCTATATCAAAAGATCAAATAATCGGAAAGGCTTTATACACTCTTGATGAAAACCACATTGCAGAAATAAATCTAAAAGCAGGAGAAGACATTAGAAAAAGAACATTCGCAGATGATATTATCTATTTCCTATATAAGAATTATAAATACTTTATAGCATTTTTAATACTTATACTGTTAATACGTGCTAAACTGCATTCAAAGAAGAGAAAGAGGCGTAAAAGAAAGATAAGTAAAAATAAGTAAGAACTAAGAGGTAAAATGTAAGAGTTTATGAAAAAATTCAGCAAAGCTGAATTTTCACCACAACTATTACTTCTTACTTCTTACTTATCCAATTTTAATGCCCCATTTACGGTTGAAATAAATTGGTTCACATCAAATACTTTTTGGATATAATCTTCTTCTTGGTATAAAAACTTCTTTAGTTTATTCCACTCCTCTAGTTTTTTATCTCTGTTACCTTCAGCTCTATATAAGAGCATTGAGCAATAATATTCTGCTATTTTGCCATGAATTTTTAAATAAGAATAAGATAAATTTCTGCCATCATTAGTCTCTGAATTTCCATCTATAAATTCCATATTTAAATGAATTAAATCAATGGCTTGTTTAAATCTTGATGCCGCTGCTTCATCTATCTCGCCTTTTTCACCTTTGACATAATCACTATCAAAAGTCTGCGATAGTTCTTTTAGGTAATTCTTAATGGTTTCGGCATTTTTCCCAAAAGCTGCGTTATAATACTCATTGCAAATTTCCTCAAAAGTGATTTCCCTATTCCAGAGGGCTTTAGCCATAGTATAATTTACAAGTGCAGTAGGTAAAAAAGCCCTTTGCATCTGGCAGCTAATCATACCATTTAGGCCAATATCTTTTAGATTTACTACGTCTTCATACATAATTTTAGCTATTCTATAATAGCCTGGATCATAATAATGTTCCCAAACAAGGTGGTAATCAAAGTCAAAACTGTCTCCCTTAAAATAATCCTTCCATGTCTTTAAAAATGCTACGTTTTCTTTTATAGACTTAGGATACTTTAACTTATTCCTATTATATGGGCTTAACTCCACAGAATCTTGGTTAGCCTTAAAGGAATCTTTAAACTCTCTAGTTATGGGTGCAAACATCATTATGAATCTATCAGGGTTTTTAATTTTCTCTTTAATTGGCTTCCAAAGCAAGTCCACATAAATTAGAAAAACAATTTTAGTTTGGATATTTTTATGTTTTAAAGCTTCATCAAGTTCATTTAATAACATCACATAATAATCTGAAGGTAGAAGCTTTTTGCATTCTTCACACTCACAATGGTTGTTCATTCCATCTGCCAGCCATAAATGTAAATAATCTATATCTTTTTCTTTATCTAGATAGTCTATTATAGAGTTAATTATTATATTTCTAACTTCCTTATTAGAATAACAAAGATTAGTATTAACAGGTATTCCATTAAAAAACTCTCTTTCCCCATCTAATTCAGCTAGATAACCTTTCATATTATCTGGTACATCAAATGTTTTTTGCTCTGAAGGCAGGGCACTTATTCCAAAAGGTTCACATGTCCATCCGTGTCCGACTCCATGATATAATAGACCCCTTCTCTTTATTTCCTTTTTCAATTTACCTGTTAATACCTTTGATTCCTCTAAAGTAAACTCTCTCCCTTTTTTCAAAGGGTTGTATTCTCCCTTATACCACTTCTCGAAAAATGTATAAGCATCTTTAAACTGAATGAAATAACTGTTAAATCCTACTTTAGGGCACCACTCTATCACATCATATACATTTTCATAACTTACAGTACCTTCTATACATATACCCCTAAACCTATAAGAAGCCTTTTCTTCAACCTTTACTACAATGTCTTCAATTGATAAATTTGGTATATACTCTCCCTGGCTGCCTGGCCGTATAAATCTGCATCCAGCACCTTGCAGATATTTATATACAGCCATAAGCAAAGCTCTGCTATTAGAGGCAGAAATAATACCTTCGGTCGCATTCATATCTATATAAAAAGCATCATCTAAATCTTTATTCTCTACCAAAATAGGAGGCTTTGAAAAAATGTTCCCAAATAACCCCATCCAAATTCCTTTTAAGGAAGAATCATATTCACCTTTAAATTCTATAACCACCTTAGAGTTTTCATCTATAAGCTGTATATATTTTTTTAATTCTTCAGCGGCTAGATCATAAGTTGGGTTTCCCCCAATTTCATAAATTCTAACTATGTTATCTTTCATATACTCCTCCTATGCTGATCTTTTATTTCTTTAACAAAACATATACTGTCATACAACTTTGGTATAGTTTATATTACCTTCAACTGGATCTGTTATATACTTATTGTCTTTCCATACCTACTGACTTTATAATATCATCTATCCTTTCAACCTCGTTTAACATCCTGTTGTTTATAACTGCAAAGTTTTCCTTATCTTCTTTTGGGGTCATATCTGCAAACAGTACGTTTGCCCCTGCAAGTATTGCATTTTTATTGCCTTCAAAGTCTCCAAGGCCTTTCCTTAAATCTTCTCCAGGCTGCTGTGCAGTAATATTTACATCGGGAAGCATTATTCTTAATATAGAAATAACCTTCTGCATAATAAAAATGTTGCCCGCTTTTCCTTCCCCTGCTAATGGAGTCCCTGGAACTGGTATGTAAGGTATAATTGGAGCCCAGTTAATTTTTAATTCATAAGCAAGCATTATATCATCTGCAATATTCTCTATGGTCTGATGAGGAAAATCCACTATGCTTCCAGAGCCAAGTTTTAATCCAGCTTCTTTCACATTGTAGATTGCCTCCATTCTCTTATCAAAGGTTGTAGATGGCTTAATTTTATTAAATAACTCTCTATTTTGTGTCTCATATTTTAACGCATATTCATCAAGCCCAGCTTCTTTCAAGGCTTTAAATCCATCCAATGATTGCTCTCCAGCTGCAAGTATTACAAAAAGCCCAATATCTTTTGCATGCCTTACCATTTTTAAAATGTCATTAAAATCATACTTTGGATCTTCCCCTGATATAAGGAAAACACTATGCAGCCCTGCTTTCTTGATTTGGTTCTCAATATCAAATATATCATTTAAACTTAGCCTATATCTCTTTAACTTGTTATTTCCTGCTCTCATTCCGCAGTATGTGCACCAGTTTTTGCAGATATTATCATAGGCTATCATTCCCGAAACCAAAACCTTATTTTTCTTAGATTCAATAAGCGTATAAAAAGCTTGTTTCTTCACAGTTTTCTCAAATTCATCAAAAGGCATATTAAGTACCGAAACAACATCTTCTCTAGTCTTAATATCCACCCTATCACCCCCTAAGTTTACCTTTTACTTTTTAGCTCTTAGCTTTTACCTTTTATATTATATCCCAAATACTCTATAATTGGAATTACCTAGAATCATTATCGTTTGTAATGATCCTAGGTAACGTCATTAAATATCTCACTTCAAAATAATCCTTTTACTGCTAAAATAAGTTGCAGTAAAATATGAGCCATAAACAACCAAAATAAGTACTGCAGTTATGATTATATTACCTATTGCATTTATATGCCCCATTGTTTTTACAATATCATTTGCCACCTTAATCCCAACTACAGAATGTACACATGCCAAAGCAAGAGGCATCATAAAATATATTGCTATCTGTTTAAATAATGCACGGTTAATAAGTTTATCGTCACTGCCTACCTTTTTCAATATATTGTATCTGCTTCTATTGTCCGCAGCCTCTGAAAGCTGCTGAAGTGCAAGTATTGCAGCACTTGTTATAAGAAAGATTAATCCCAGGTATATTCCTACAAATGCTATTATTGCATTTGTACCTGCTAACATAGATTTAACCACATTCTTTGTTGCCCCTTCTATCATCATCAAATCCTTTTTGTCATTGTACTTTTTATCTAATGAAATAAGTTCTTTCTCTAATTTGTCCTGAGCATCAAAGCTATTACTGCTGCGGTTACAGTTAAAACTGATCATTGTATTAAATACAGAGCTTTTGTAAGTTACATCATCAGGTACTACAATCGCTACCACTATATTGCTTACTGGGCCTGTAACCACAGCATCTGTCAACAACTTTGGATACACTTCATAGTCCTTTTTAGATATATTTATAGGGTGTTTCATTTTAATAAATTCCATAAGAGCCGCCCTTAACTCTGGTACTGCCTCTGTATAATCAGAAAATACAGCAACCTGATTTTGTGATAAATCTATGCCATCTTTTCCTTGAAGTTTCATAAGTTTGTTATAATCAGATACCTTAATTAGATATAAGGGGGATTCATCGCTAATCCACTCAAGCTTTTTATCATTGAAATTTTTGAGTATTTGTCCCTTTGTAAGGTTTTTATCTTCATGTTGATACATAGAAAACTCTACATACTCGTCCGTGTATTTATATATATCCAAGCCGTATTCTTTAAACTTTTCATATATACTTCCTTCGCCCTCTTTTTCAAAAGAAACATCATAAGGGGTGGATTCTTTATAAGACTTATTCATTACATCTGTCATTCCAAGGCCTGTAGAGAGTATCCCTATGGTAAAAAATAGCATAAGGCATATAAGAGACATTGATATATGGGCACTATTTATCCTTGAATTTATCTGGCGTAGTATAAACATATTAAGTCCCTTTAAATATAACTTTTTGTTTGATTGTATCACCTTAAGGAAGAAACCAGATAGTGATGCAAAAAACAAAAATGTTCCAATAGAGCCTAATATAATTTCAAAAAGTAGCCTTTTATCAAACATCTTAATGCCATTCTTTAGCACAAGTTTATAAGCGGTGCCAATGCATGCAATAGATAATATGAAAAGTATAACTGAACACCAAGTATTTTTAATCTTTGGCTTTTCGTTCTGTTTGTCAGCATTTACTAAATCAATCAACTTATATTTAGATACAGAAATAATACTCATAGCCATTACTATTAAAAATATTATTCCAAAATATACAATTGTTTTTAAAAAAGCCTCCTGAGAAAATATAAATTTGTATCCTATCATATCAACATCAAAAATCTTTGCTGTTACAACGGAAAGTCCTTGAGACAAAAACACCCCTGCAGCAAGGCCTGCGCCTAAGGACAATATTCCTATTATAAAGGTTTCTGCTGCAAGTATTTTTGCCACCTTTCCCTTTTCCATCCCAAGTATCATATAGATTCCGATTTCTCTCTTTCTTCTTCTTATTAAAAAATTATTTGCATATACTATTAAAAATCCAAGTATAATTGATACAAATACTGAAATCGTTCCCATAAGTTCTGTTAGTGTCATCATCATCTGTGCTGTTGATTCAGATATATGCATCATTGCCTTCTGTGCTTCTATGGAGTTGAATATATAGAATATACATACCCCAAATGTTAGTGTAAGAAAATACAGTGCATAATTTTTAAAGCTTTTGCGTACATTTTTAAGTGACAACTTAAAAAACATTTGTTGCGTCACCTCCAAGAAGGGTTACAACGTCAATTATTTTATTAAAGAATTCCTTTCTGCTGCTTTCTCCTTTTATTAGCTCATTAAATATCCTGCCATCCTTTATGAAAAGTATCCTGCTACAGTAGCTTGCAGTAAAAGCATCATGGGTAACCATTAAAATGGTGGCCTTAAGCTTATTATTTAGATTTTCAAAACTTTCAAGAAGCATGCGCGCTGATTTTGAATCTAGGGCTCCTGTAGGCTCATCTGCAAGTATCATTGCAGGGTTTGATATTATTGCCCTTGCCGCTGCAACTCTCTGTCTCTGTCCACCTGACATCTCATATGGGTATTTTGAAAGTATATCAGCTATATCAAGTTTATTTGCAACATCTAGTACCCTTTTTTCTGCCTCTTTATGGTTAACCCCTGATATTGTAAGAGTTAGTATTATATTTTCAAAACCTGTTAAAGTATCTAAAAGGTTGAAATCCTGAAATACAAATCCTAGCTCTTCACGTCTAAATCGTGCAAGGTCGCGGCTTTTCATTTCAGTTATATCCATATCCCTAATATAAATATGACCACTTGTTACGGTATCAATTGTAGATATACAGTTTAAAAGTGTGGTTTTTCCACTTCCAGATGCGCCCATTATACCTACGAATTCCCCCTCATTAACTGAAAAGCTGACGTTATCAATAGCTTTTGTAAGGTTACTTTTATTTCCATAATATTTTTCAATGTTTGAAACTTTTAATACTTCTTTCATTTTGTATTCCTCCATCTCTATGATGGTTCTATTTTATTATAATAAGTTTTTCCCTTCCATAACTTTATATTACACAAGCCTTACATTTCTGTAACAATAAATAAAAGGCGGATTTTTAAAAGTCCGCCTTTATCTTACATCTGTCATAGAACCCTTAGGAAATATTATACTAACTTCTGTTCCTTCACCATATTTAGAGTCCGCCATTATAGCAAGGCCTAATTTGTCGCAAAGCTTTTTACATATATAGAGTCCCATACCAGTTGAACGTTCATTTTTTCTTCCATTAGTGCCTGTAAAGCCTTTGTCAAATATTCTTGGAATCTCGCTTTCTTTAATTCCACTGCCATTGTCTTTTATTGAAAGCACTATACTATTTTCCATTATCTTAGAAGAAATTTTAACCTCTCCATTAGGCTTATTTGAATACTTTACTGAGTTTGTAAGTATCTGAGTTAATATAAACTCAAGCCACTTAGAATCAGAAAAGGCATTTCCCTCTAAATTATCTATTGTAACCTTAATTGCATTTTGTATAAACAATTTTGAATTCTTTTTTAAAACAGTAAAACATAGCCCTTTTAAATCTATTCCCTTTATTATATAATCTTTTTCTACATTATTGCTTCTTGAATAAAATAAAACTTGTTCTACAAGGCCTTCCACCTTTTCAAGCTCTTCATATATACTATCTGTAATATTATTTTTATGATTTTGAGCTATTAACTTTGAAGATGATATAGGTGTTTTTATTTCATGTACCCAAAGCTCTATGTATTCTCTATATTCCTCACTCATATATTTATATTTGTTTATCTCCTCTATCATTGCTTTATTTGATCCTCTTATTATATCGTATAAAATTATACCTTCTCTAAAAGAAGGAGGCTCCACCATTTCTGCTATAAGATTTTTCTTATCAAGAGAATTAAATATATGTATAATATTTTCATAAAAGCTTTTTTTCTGCCTATATTCAAATACTAGTGGAATGGACACACAGATTACATACAAAGTGCCTATAAACACTGATAATGCCTGCCCTCCAACAGGATTTAAGATCCATATTATGAGTACAGTTAAAATAGTTACCAGAGTGTGGCATACAATATATAATGCTTTTTCTTTAAAGAAATCATAAATAGTCATATATAATCACCTTACCATATACCCCTGTCCTCTTTTTGTTTCTATTACATCTTTTAGTCCTATATCTTCAAGTTTTTTTCTTAGTCTGTTTATGTTAACGGTTAGAGTATTATCATCAATAAACATATCATCATTCCATAGCTCAATCATAAGCTCCTCACGGCTTACAATAGCGCCTCTTTTTTCATATAAGGCTGTAAGTATCTTAAGCTCATTCTTAGTAAGCTCATATTCTTCTCCCCTACATTCTATACTACTCCTTGAAAGATTAATAGAAAAATCTCCACAATCAATTCTATCTACTACAGTTATCTTTGAAGTCCTTTTTATTACTGAAGAAATATGAGCAAGCAGTATCTGGGTATTATAAGGTTTTGCAATAAAATCATCAGCACCAAGATTCATAGCCATAAGTTCATCTATCTCTGCGTCCCTGCTTGTAACTACAATTATTGGTACATCTGACTTTTTCCTTATCTCCCGACATATATAATAGCCATCAAATACGGGAAGGTTTATATCAAGTAAATAAAGATCAGAATTACTTTTAAGCGCATATTCTATTATATTATCAAACTCGCAAGGAGCATCGTATGTATAACCATTCTTTGAAAGAAATTCTGAAAGCTCCTCACGTATTTTTCTATCGTCCTCAATAATAAGTATCTTTTTCATATTTCTTCATCTCTTTTCTCAAAATAACTTTACAATAATAAAAGTACCTTTTCTAATTATATAAAGAATATTACATAAGATCAAATTACTTGCTATTGCCTAAGATTGCCATGACTTTCAACTTATTATGATTCTTATACTTATTATGCCTTAAATTTCACTTGCAAAATCTCAAATCGTCTAGTAATATAAAATTACAATTATATTTAAAAATAAGATTGGGTGATAGCTAATGGATAAAGAATTGTTCAATGCTTTAAGCAGCTTATTAGATGAAAAATTAGCTCCTATAAAAGACGATATATCTGGCATGAAAAATGAAATAGGTACCATAAAAGACGATATGTCTGGCATGAAAAATGAAATAGGCGTCATAAAAGGCGATATGTCTAGCATGAAAAATGAAATAGGCGTCATAAAAGGCGATATAAAATATATTAAAATTCAACAAGAAGAAAGCTATCTAATTCTCAAATCTTTAGAGCATAATTCTGAAGTCAATAAAGCTGAGCATGATAAATTTTCTAATGATGTAGCTCATTTATATGGTGAAGTAGAAAGTATGCGTAAAGATTTATCAGCTGTGGAAGTTGTTACTGCAAGGAATATGGAGCATATTGCACAATTAAAAGTAATAAAGTAAGCTACTTAGCGGCTTGGTAGGCTTTGTAAATAATTTTGTGTAAACTCATTCTTTAGATAATAGTTGGTTAAAAGATACAAAATAAAAAAACGTATTTAATAATTCTTATAAATTATTAAATACGTTTTTTTATTTTGATCCAAGATCTTTTTTATTCTAACGGTATTATTTCCATTCTTAACTCAACTACACTACCTGCACCTTCCAATATCTCTTCTATAATGCATTCCTTCAAAATTTATATTACCCAAGGCATCATAAACCCTATTGGATGCTTCACATACATTATTGCCATATGAGGTTATTCCAAGTACTCTTCCTCCATCTGTAAATATATTTTCTTCCCTAGCACTTGTTCCTGAATGAAATACCAAAACATCATCTGGCACTCTATCAAGTCCCTCAATTTTTATGCCCTTCTTGAATTTCCCTGGGTAGCCTCCTGAAGCTATAATCACGCAGCTTGCTGCTATTTGACTCCACTTAATGCCTATTTCATTTAATCTTCCATCAATTACAGCATCAATTATATCTACTAAGTCCGTTTTTAGCCTTGGCAGAACCACTTGTGTTTCAGGATCTCCAAATCTACAATTATATTCTAATATTTTAGGTCCATTATCTGTTAGCATAACCCCAAAATATATTATTCCTTTATATGGTCTTCCTTCGCTTTCCATAGCTTCAATTGTAGGTATAAAAATATTTTTCATACAATTCTCTGCTACTTCATCATTATAATATGGGTTTGGAGAAATTGCGCCCATGCCCCCAGTATTTGGGCCTAAATCATTGTCAAAGACTCTTTTATGATCCATGGAGCTTACCATTGGGGCTACAGTTTTTCCATCTGTAAATGCAAGTATAGAAACTTCATGTCCTTTTAAAAATTCCTCTATTATTATTTTATCTCCAGCCTTGCTAAATGCCTTCTCCTCCATAATTGTCTCTATGGCACATTCAGCATCGCTTAAATTTTGGGCAATTATTACTCCTTTACCTGCTGCAAGTCCATCAGCCTTTATAACTATAGGATATGCCGCATCTTTTACATATGCCCTGGCATCCTTAGAATTTGAAAATTCTTCATACTTTGCAGTTGGTATACCATACTTTTTCATTAAATATTTAGAAAATACTTTACTTCCTTCAATCTCTGCAGCATTTTTTCTAGGTCCAAAGCACCTTAGATTATTCTCTTCAAACCTATCTACTATTCCAAGAGTTAATGGAACCTCAGGTCCCACAATTGTAAGATCTATCTCCCTATCTAATGCAAACTTCAATAAGCCGTCTATATCGCCCACCGCTATATCTACACATTCTGCAGCCTTGGAAATTCCAGCATTCCCTGGAGCACAGTAAACTTCTTTAACTCTTTTACTCTGCCTTATCTTCCACACAAGTGCATGTTCTCTTCCTCCGCCACCTACAACAAGAACCTTCATATTCTCCCTCCATATCAATATTTAATCTTAGTCCATGTTTTAAAGTAACTGTTGGCTTTTAAACCGGATAATGTTGATTTGATTGACCTCCGCTGCTCCAAAATGCCTATTTTTCTCGAAATAAGTAAAGAGGATAAAAATAGGCATTTAAGTCGCTGCTCCGGTAAATCAAATCAACATATCCTGACATAAGAACCGTAATAAAACATGACTAATGTTTAAAGTGTCTCATTTCTGTAAATACCATTGCAATGTTATATTTGTTGCATGCATCAATTGAGTCTTGATCCCTTATAGAGCCTCCTGGCTGTATTATTGCAGTAATGCCAGCTTTTGCTGCAGCTTCTACTACATCTGAGAATGGGAAGAATGCATCTGATGCCATTACTGAGCCTTTTGCTTTATCTCCTGCTTGTCTTATTGCAATTTCTAATGCTCCAATTCTATTTACTTGTCCTGGTCCTACTCCTATGGTCATGCTGTCTTTTGAAAGTACTATGGCATTGGATTTTACATGCTTTACAATCTTCCATGCAAACAGCATCTCTTTCATTTCCTTATCGGTAGGCTTTCTTTCTGTTACAACACTAAGGTTAGCATAATCCTTATCATCTATATCTTGTATTAAGATTCCACCATTAACTTTTTTAATATCTTCCATAACCACTTTTGGGGAAGGCTTACAATTAAGTTCAAGTATTCTTATGTTTTTCTTTGATTCTAATATCTCAATAGCCTCGTCTGTAAACTTAGGTGCAATTACTATCTCTATAAATATTTTATTTATCTCCGCAGCGGTATCTTTATCTACAGTACTATTAAATACTACAATTCCTCCAAATATTGATACAGGGTCAGCCTCATATGCTTTCATATATGCCTTATATGTATTATCTCCAACTCCAACGCCGCATGGGTTTCCATGTTTTACAGCGATGCAGGCTAACTCATCAAATTCTTTTAAAAGTCCTATAGCTGCATTTGAATCGTTTATATTGTTAAAAGATAATTCTTTTCCATGAAGCTGAGTAGCTGATACTAAATTTCCGCCATATTGTATAGGCTCTTTATAAAAGGCTGCTCTCTGGTGAGGATTTTCCCCATATCTAAGTTCTTGTACCTTTTCATATCCATATGTTACAGTGTCTAAAAATCCATTTATATTAGATTTATCTTTAAGATAAGAAGCTATTAAAGAATCATAAAAAGCTGTATGATTAAATACCTTAAATGCTAGTTCAAGCCTCGTCTTCTCTGATACATTATTGTTTTGCTTTATCTCAGATATAACCCTTTCATAATCCCTTGGGTCTATAATTACTATCACGTCTTTATAATTCTTAGCTGCAGACCTAAGCATTGTTGGGCCGCCTATATCAATGTTTTCTATAGCATCTTCAAATGTTGCGTTATCCTTTTTTATAGTCTCCTCAAAAGGATATAGATTAACTACAACCATATCGATTGTATCTATATTTAGCTCTTCTAGCTCTCTCATATGTTCCTTATTATCTCTCACTGCAAGTATGCCAGCATGTACCTTTGGATGAAGAGTTTTAACCCTTCCATCTAGGCACTCAGGAAATCCTGTAATGTCTGATATGTTAACCGTGTTTACCCCATTATCCTTTAAGGCCTTTTCCGTTCCCCCTGTTGAAATAATTTCTATGCCAAGCTCTTCTAATTCCTTTGCAAATTCAATAACCCCTGTTTTATCAGAAACACTAATTAAAGCATTTTTAATCATTTTTCTCCTCCTCTATATAAACATTTCTTCCGCTAACAATTACCCTGCCTTCGCATATTAGCTTTACTGCTTTCGGAAGCAGTATATGTTCTTGCTCTAGTATCCTTTTTTGAAGGCATTCTGGGGTATCATAATCTAATACCTTAACAGCACTTTGAAGTATTATAGGCCCCGTGTCAGTTCCTTCATCTACAAAATGGACGGTACACCCTGATACTTTAACTCCATACTTAATTGCACTTTCATGGACCTTTATCCCATAAAAACCTGGGCCGCAAAAAGATGGAATCAAAGATGGATGTATGTTTATTATTGCATTTTTATATTCTCTTATTATCTCAGATGAAAGTATAGATAAAAAACCTGCAAGCACTACCAACGATATATCCATATCTTTAAGCAGTTTTAGTATTTTTTTGTTTATCTCTTCATTTGAATATTTACTCTTGTCAAACGAAAATGTTGGTATACCATGCTTTTGGGCTCTCTCAAGTCCATATGCTCCGCACCTATCTGAGATTACTACGCAAACCTCACCATCTATATTTCCAATATCTATATTATCAAGCAAGGATTGAAGGTTGCTTCCATTTCCAGATACAAGCACTCCTATTTTTAGCAAATATGAATCCCTCCTTCGCCTTCTGAAACCTCACCTATTATAAAGGCCTCTTCTCCAAGCATATTCATATATGAAAGTATTTCATTTGCATCTGTATTTTCTACAGCCAAAACCATTCCAATCCCCATATTAAATGTATTAAACATATGGTTCTGGTCAAGTCCTGAAATCCTCTTAATTTCATCAAATATGGGATTCATATCCCATGAATTTATATATATATTAGCTTTTAGGCCAGAAGGAAGCATCCTTGGTATATTTTCTATAAATCCTCCACCAGTTATGTGGGATATTCCTTTAATAGTATAGTTTTCAATAAGTCTTAAGATTGTTTTAACATATATTCTGGTAGGCTTTAAAAGGCTTTCACCAAGTGTACAACCTAAATCTTCATTATAGGTATTAAAATAATCTAAATCTTTATCTTCGCAAGCGTAAAGCCTCCTTACAAGAGAAAAACCATTGCTATGAACTCCAGAGGATTTGAGGCCAATAAGTACATCCCCAGGCTTTATACTTTTTCCATCAATTATATTATCTTTATCTACAATTCCAACTGCAAATCCTGCTATATCATATTCATCTTCCTTGTAAAACCCAGGCATTTCAGCAGTCTCTCCTCCAATTAATGCTGCATCTGATAATTTGCATCCTTCTGATACTCCCTTTACAATCTCTGCAATTCTTTCAGGAATTAGATTTCCGCAAGCTATGTAGTCAAGAAAAAATAAAGGCCTTGCCCCTTGGCATATAATATCATTTACACACATTGCAACTGCATCAATTCCAATTGTGTCATGTTTGTTCATCTTAAATGCTAGCTGGAGCTTTGTCCCCACTCCATCTGTTCCAGAAACAAGTACAGGATTTTTGTACTTTTTTATATCTGTAAGTTCAAAAAGTCCTCCAAAGCTTCCGATATTTCCTATAACTCCTGGAGTATATGTGGATTTAACATATTTCTTCATTAGATTTACTGCTTTATATCCTCTTTCAACATCTACTCCTGAATCCTTATAAGTTATCATATCTACTACCTCTTTTCAAACAAGTGTTTATTTCCTTCTCTAGGCACTGCCATTGGATATATTCCTGAAAAGCATCCCGTGCAAAAGCCCTGCCCAGCTGAGGATGTTGATTCTAGAAGCCCTTCAATACTTATATAACCTAAAGAGTCTGCTTCTATTAACTCCCTTATCTCATCAACTGTTGAGTTTGCACCTATAAGCTGCTTTCTCTCTGGTGTATCTATTCCAAAATAGCATGGATACTTAACAAGGGGAGAGCATACCCTAACATGAACCTCTTTTGCCCCAGCAGATTTTAAAAGTCCCACTATCTTTTTGCATGTAGTTCCCCTTACTATTGAGTCATCCACCATTATTATTCTTTTACCTTCCACATTTTTTCTCAATGGATTTAACTTTATTTGTACTGCCAGTTCCCTAAGCTCCTGGTCAGGCTTTATAAATGTACGCCCCACATACCTATTTTTTATAAGTCCCTCTCCAAAAGGTATTTTGGACTGCTCTGCATATCCTATTGCCGCAACCGTTCCCGAATCTGGTACTGCAATAACAATATCAGCATCCACTGGGTGTTCCATTGCAAGCCTCATTCCTGCAGCCTTTCTTGCTTCATATACACTTATTCCATCTATTGTGCTGTCTGGCCTTGCAAAGTAAATGTATTCAAAAATGCAAAGAGAAGATTTTATCTCTTCTTGTATTTTAATTGATTTAAGTCCATGATCATCAATGATTACAATCTCTCCTGGGGTTACATCTCTTAAAAACTCTCCTCCTACAGTATCTATTGCACAGCTTTCAGATGATAATATATATCCATCCCCTATTTTGCCTATACAAAGAGGTCTTATGCCTTGAGGATCTCTAACCCCAATCAATTTATCATCTGCCATTATTGTAAGAGCATAGGCTCCTTTAATTGCCTGCATTGTCTCTTGTATTGCGCTCTCAATTCCTATTCCTTTTTTTGCATACCTTGCAATAAGATTTGCCATAACCTCTGAATCCACAGTTGTTTGAAAAACCGCTCCACCGTCTTCTAAAAGGTCTCTTAGCACATCTGCATTTACTAGATTTCCATTATGAGCTATGGCGATATTACCCATCTTATACTTTATTACAAGAGGTTGTGCATTTACTATATTGCTTGATCCTGTGGTAGAATATCTTACATGTCCTATACATGTATTTCCATTCATATTGTCAATTACATTATTGTAATTTAAATCAGATACAAGTCCCATTGTTTTGTCACATTCTATATCTTTTCCATTAAATACTGCAATACCGGCGCTTTCCTGTCCCCTGTGCTGAAGGGCATATAAGCCAAGATATGTCAGTTTCACACAATTAATATCTTTCGATTCACACCTTATTCCAAATACCCCACACTCATCTTTTAGCTTATCTTCTTCATCAAACATAATACCGTCCCTCCAAGCTCTCTGCATTCCACAGGTTTTAAATTTTGTCTATATTTTAAGCAACTATTGGCTTTTAAACCGGCTATGTTGATTGACTTCCGCCGCTCCAAAATGCCTACTTTTCTCTAAATAAGTAAGGTTGGCAAAAGTAGGCATTTAAGTCGCTTGCTACAGTAAATCAACATAGCCTGAAGTCAGCGCTATACTAAAACATAGCCTAGATTTTATTTATTATTTTTAGTACCCACCCTTAACATTATCTCTTTATATGCATCCTCTACATTTCCAAGATCTCTCCTAAATCTGTCCTTATCAAGCTTATCTCCCGTCTTTATATCCCAGAATCTGCATGTATCAGGGCTTATTTCATCAGCTAAAACTATTTTACCTTTAAACTTTCCAAACTCTAATTTAAAATCAATAAGATCAATTCCAATGTTTTTAAAATATTCAATAAGTATTTCATTTACTTTAAGTGCAGTACCAGATAAAAATTCTATTTCTTCTTTTGTAGCAATACCCATTCCAAGTATATGATAATCATTTACCATGGGGTCTCCTAAACTATCATCTTTATATGAAAATTCAAGTACGGGGGTTTTAAGCTTTGTTCCTTCTAAAATTCCAAGCCTCCTTGATATGCTTCCTGCGGCAGTATTTCTTACTATAACCTCAAGAGGGATTATTTTAACTTTTTTACAAAGCTGTTCTCTGTCATTGATTAACTTTTCAAAGTGGGTTTCAATGCCTTTTTTCTCAAGCATATCAAATATCATGGCAGATATCTTATTATTCATTATTCCCTTATCTTCTATTGTTCCTTTTTTCTCCCCATTAAATGCTGTTGCATCATCTTTGTAGTATATTATTACATAATCCTCATTATCTGTATTATAAACCTTCTTTGCCTTTCCTTCATATATTAAATCTAACCTTTTCATTAATTAAGCCTCCTCTTTAATATTTTTATCTTTTTCTTCTACTTTCTTTTTCATTTCCTCTTTATGCTCGTACAGCTTATGCTTTAAAATATCATATTTTAAAGCTAAAATTTGGGCAGCCAATATTGCAGCATTCTCGCTTCCATCAATTGCTACCGTTGCCACTGGAATTCCTGGTGGCATCTGTACAATGGATAATAGTGCATCCATTCCATCTAAAGCTGATGATTTTATTGGTACTCCAATTACTGGTACAGATGTAAATGCTGCTATAACTCCTGGCAGGTGTGCAGCCTTTCCCGCCCCTGCGATTATAACCTCAATGCCTTTTTGATCTATAGACTTTACATATTCTATTAACTTTTCAGGAGTTCTATGGGCAGATATTACTGATACCTCATATTCAATTCCAAACTGCTTTAAAATATCAACAGATTTTTTCATAACCTTAAAATCCGAATCACTTCCCATGATAACTGCAACCTTCATACTAAAGCCTCCTTAAAATTATTCTACTTGTAATAGTTAATACCAGCTTCAAATATTTTCTGCTCCTTGTCTCCTAAAATATTTTTAGCTACATTAGATCCAAACCTTTCTGAATGTCCCATTTTTCCAAGTACTCTACCATCTGGGCTTGTTATTGCCTCAACTCCATACATAGAGCCATTTGGATTATAATCTATATCCATGGAAGCATTTCCATCAAAATCAATATATTGGGCTGCTATTTGTCCATTTTTAATTAAATCATCCATCTTATCTTTATTTGCAATAAACCTTCCCTCTCCATGAGAAACTGGTATCGTATATACATCCCCTAATTTTGCATTGTTAAACCATGGTGATAGGGTGGACACTACTTTTACATTAACCATCTTCGAATTATGTCTTCCAATGCTATTAAAAGTTAAAGTAGGAGAATTGCTGTCCGTATCTACTATTTTTCCATAAGGGAGTAATCCTGTTTTAATAAGTGCTTGAAATCCATTGCAGATTCCTAAAATAAGTCCATCCTTAACATTTAAAAACTCCATCAATGCTTCCTTTATTTTAGGGTTTTTAAATACTGTAGCTATAAACTTACCAGAGCCATCTGGTTCATCGCCTCCGCTAAATCCGCCTGGTATCATTATTATTTGTGAATTGTTTATTCCATTTACCATACCTAATATGGAATCTTCTATTTCCCTAGTATTTAAATTTCTAAATACAAATGTATTTACCTCTCCTCCAGCCTTTTCAAAGGCTCTTGCTGAATCATATTCGCAATTGGTTCCCGGAAATACTGGTATAAACACCCTTGGCTTTGCAAAAGATAAGCTTGGCCTTATAGTTTTTGTTTTATTATACGATATATTAAATACTTTATTATTTTTTGTATTTTTATGATCATTTAAAATTTTGGTTGGAAATACTCCTTCTAAAGGCTCTTCCCAATGCTTTAGAATATCATCTATATCAATTTCATATCCATTTATCTCAATTTTTTTGCTGCCTGTTGTGTAGCCTAATACCTCATAATCTGTTCCCCTAAATATTTGGCCAACATCTGATTCTTCTTTTACTTCAAGTATTAAAGATCCTAAATCTGGAGCAAACAGCTTTTCATTTTCCACATTCTCTTTAAATTTCATTCCTATTTTATTTCCAAAGCTCATCTTGCTTACTGCTTCTGAAATCCCGCCATATCCTATAGTGTGAGCCGATATTATGTGTTTAGATTTTATTAGAGAATTAATCCTTGTATAGTTTTTCTCAAGGCTTTCAAAGTCTGGCATGCCTAATTTATCTTTAGGAAGTTTCATAAGAACTACACTGCTTCCTATCTTTTTAAACTCAGGAGATATAACATCTCTAACATCAACAACATTTAATGCAAATGCAACTAAAGTAGGAGGCACATCTTTGTCCATAAAAGTTCCTGACATGCTGTCCTTTCCCCCTATGGCTGGAATATTAAGGCCCCTTTGAGAATAATATGCCCCAAGAAGTGATGCCACAGGCTTTCCCCATCTTCTGGGGTCATTCCCTAGCCTTTCAAAGTATTCTTGAAAAGAAAGCCTTATGCTTTTGTAATCTCCCCCAACTGCAACAACCTTTGCTGCTGCTTCAATAACTGAATACATTCCTCCATGGAAAGGACTCCATTTTGAAAGATTAGTATTGTATCCATAGCTCATTATGGTTCCTGTATTTGTTTCACCGCTTTCAACTGGTATTTTACAAACCATTGCCTCCATTGGGCTCCTTTGATATTTTCCCCCAAATGGGAGAAAAACCGTTCCGCCTCCAATGGTGCTGTCAAACTTTTCTACAAGCCCTCGTTTGCTGCATACATTAAGATCCTGTAGATTTTTAATCCATGCTTCATTTAAATCATATTCATTTTTATATTTAAAATCAAAGTATGATTTATCTATTTCAGGCGATTTTATATACGCATCTGCATTTTGCTTAGCACCATTTGTATCTAAAAATTCTCTTTTTATATCAACTATTATGTTGCCTCTCCATACCATCTTTAACCTATTATCTTGTGTTACATTAGCAACTACTGTAGCCTCAAGGTTTTCTTCTCTAGCAAATTCAATGAACCTTTCTTTATCCTCACATGCTACAACAACAGCCATTCTCTCTTGGGATTCTGAAATGGCAATTTCGGTTCCATCAAGTCCTTCATATTTTTTAGGTACCTTATCCAAATCTATATAAAGCCCATCTGCAATCTCTCCTATTGCAACAGCAACCCCGCCTGCTCCAAAATCGTTGCATCTTTTTATTAAACTAGTAACCTCTGATTTTCTAAAAAGCCTCTGTATTTTTCTCTCTTGGGGTGGATTTCCCTTCTGCACTTCAGCTCCGCATTTTAATATGGATTCCACATTATGCTCCTTTGAAGATCCAGTTGCACCACCTAGCCCATCCCTTCCAGTTCTTCCCCCTAGAAGTATTACAACGTCTCCTACGCTTGGTTCTTTTCTTACAACATTTTTAGCGGGAGTTGCTCCTACAACTGCACCTATCTCCATCCTTTTTGCAGCATATCCCTCATGGTAAATTTCATCAACAAATCCAGTTGAAAGCCCAATCTGATTACCATATGAGCTGTAACCTAAAGCAGCTCCTTTAGTTATTTTGCTTTGAGGAAGTTTACCTTCTAATGTATCGCAAACTTTAACCCTTGGATCTCCACTTCCAGTTACCCTCATTGCTTGGTATACATATGCTCTTCCTGATAATGGATCCCTTATGGCTCCTCCAAGACATGTAGCAGCTCCTCCAAAAGGTTCTATTTCTGTTGGATGGTTATGAGTCTCATTTTTAAACATTATAAGCCAGTCCTCATATTCTCCGTCCACATCTACTTTTGCTTTTATACTGCAGGCATTTATTTCTTTTGACATGTCTATATCATCTAGAAGACCTTTTTTAATAAATTCTTTCATTCCAATTGTAGCCATATCCATAAGGCATATATCCTTATGGGAATCTTTATATAGTTCTCTTAAGGAATTTAAAAATTCTTTGTATACTTCTTCTATTATTTCTGAATATGGACCTTGTTCAATCTGAATATTATTTATATTAGTGTGAAATGTTGTATGGCGGCAATGATCAGACCAGTATGTATCTAGAACTCTAATTTCGGTAATGGTGGGATTTCTCTTTTCTACATTTTTAAAATAATCTCTGCAAAATATCAAATCATCCGTACTCATTGCAAGACCTAGATTTGCCTCTATCTCTTCTATCTTTTCATAATCTGATTCAATAAATCCATCTAAAATCTCTATATCTTTTGGAATAAAATATGAAGTTTCTAGGGTGGAATATTTATCAAGGCTGGCTTCTCTTGACTCTACAGGGTTTATTACATAAGACTTTATATTTTTTATATCTTCACATGTTATACATCCTTCTAAAATAAATAGCTTTGCACATCTAACCTCAATTTTTTCTTTGCATGTCAGTATCTTAAGACTTTGAATTGCAGAGTCAGCTCTTTGGTCATACTGACCTGGCAGGCTCTCTACTGCAAATGCTATGGAACCTTTGGGAACCCTAATATCCTCATCATAATAATTATCTATTGGCGGCTCCGATAATATAGTTTTCTTAGCAGCTTCATAGTCATCACCAGAAATCCCTGATATGTCATAGCGATTTAATATTCTTATATTTTTTAAATCTACTATATTTAAATTTTCTTTTATATCAACTAGCATATTTCGAGCTTCAACATCGAATCCCCTTTTTTTCTCAACATAAATCCTTCTAACCTTAGAATTCATATCCATCCTCCTTATACACATATCTTTACTTCTTACATTTTACTTTTTATCTCTTACCTATTAACTCTTACTTCAACCTGCCTGTTTACAATTTCATTCTAGCATAGTAATATTAATTAAGATAATTAATATTACTAATATGCTTTATAAGGAGAGCTAATATATGGACGTTAACTTTGAACTATACAAAGTATTTTATCATGTGGCATCAACCCTAAGTTTTTCAGAGGCTTCCAAAAGACTTTTCATATCTCAATCTGCTGTAAGTCAATCTATAAAAGTTTTAGAAGGAAAGCTAGGCTGTAAGCTTCTTTTTAGAAATACTAAAAAGGTAAAACTAACCCCTGAGGGAAAGGTATTATTTAAATCTGTTGAACAGGCATTTAATTTTATTAAAAAAGGAGAGAGAAATTTATATGAAATGCAATCCTTAATCCAAGGGGAGATAAGAATAGGTGCAAGCGACACAATATGCAAGTATTATCTTCTTCCATATTTCAAAAAATTTAATAAAATATATCCCGGTATAAAAATACATATAACAAATAGGACATCTCCTTCATGTATTTCGCTGCTTCAAAAAGGATATGTAGACTTTAGTGTTATAAACATACCAACAAGTGGATCTTATAAAAATATGAAAATAACTGAGATGAAAAATATACAAGATGTTTTTATAGCTGGAAAAGAGTTTAATAATCTTAGAAATAAAAAAATAGAGTTTAGAGAATTAGTAAAATATCCTCTTTTAACATTAGAAAAAAACACTGCAACAAGAGATTTTCTTGAAACCCTTGCCCTTAAAAATAATGTAAAACTTTCACCTGAAATTGAGCTTAGTAGCGTTGAGCTTTTAGTAGAGATGGCAAAGATTGGCCTTGGAATATCCTATGTTATGAGCGATGCTGTTTTAAATGAATCTGAGGATGATGTATTCATACTAAACCTTAAAGAAAAAATACCTCAAAGAAAGCTAGGAATAATAACCCACGAAAATATACCTCTTCCTATTGCTTGCGAGAGATTTATAGATATGCTTTTACCAGAGCATATCTAATTTTAATGCCTATATTTTCTTTTTTATTTTGCCAATTATGAAAATTATAGTAGGTATTATCGTTCCAAAAGCAACACTAGTAGGAGTTTGTACTTTTACTGATAAAGCTTCTAATTCATATCTGCTTCTGCATATAAATAAAGCGGATATATATACTAATACAAGGAATATATTAATTAATGGTTTAGAATCATTTAACCCAAAAGTGGATTTTATCATATCTAATATAACATATGTAAAAGTTGAAAGTAATACAAAGTCCGCAAGAACCCACAATAATACCACAACAGATTCCGTCCTCTCTATTGCCTTAAAAACTGACATACGCTTTACCATAGATAAAAAAGGAAGCGGCAGCCTTTGAACAACTGAATAACCAAACGTGCCAATAGTTAATATATTTATCATGGACGTTATAAACATTAAAAGCAGTAAAAATTTAATCCCTACGCTAAATATTTTATTCTATCGCCTATAGTAAATATAATAAGTATATATATCCAAATGGCGGTACTTCCTATGCTTGCTCTTACAATAGGCAAAAAGTCCAAGTAGCTTATTGGCGTTATATTTTTTAAGTTTACTTATTGAATTTAGGTATTACATCCACGCCACTATCAATAATTTCAAGGGATATTTTCTCTCCATCATTATCCTTTACAACTATAATTCCAGATTTAACTTTTCCACGAATCCAGTTTGCTCCCCTTGCCGTAGTATCAGTAGCATACCCCACCAATTTATCTCCTTTAAACACTGCAAACCCATTTAAAAGTATATTATATTCTTCCATCTCTCCCTCAAGATCTTCTTTGCTTTCTTTAACCAAACTAATACAAGGTATATATGCAGCCATCTGTTTATTATCAAACATACCCATTAAATCTACTAAGTCTACCTTATCAGATATTGACATAGAATCTTTATTATTAAACAGGCTGTTTAATCTATCTGAAACAAACTCTTCATTAGTATGGGCCTTATATATAACATCCTCCGCTCTCCCGCCCTTTACTATAACCACCACATTATTCAGCCTCATTTCGTGATCTCTTTCAAAAAAATCAAGGTACTTTAATATATCGCCTTTAGCTGCCTCTTCACCGATTAATATGTATTCAACATGTCCATGAAACATTCTTCTACGTGATAGAGATTGAAGTTTCCTTACTGCATCGAATATTGTTGCCCCTTGGGAATTTGCAGATTGAGCCATAAAATTCTGAAAGCCTTCATTGTCGCTTGTTTCCTTAGGCTTCACCTTTTTAGATGATACTGTTACTAGTACATTTTCATCTGATTTATCCACTGCAATTGTGCTAGATATAAAAAGTTCATTGATTTCAATCTTTTGAGGCATTATAGACTCACATCCAGTACTAATGCATAAAAATATTAACAATGGTATAAAAGTTATAACCTTTTTCATATCCTACCTTTGTCTCCTTTGGTTTTTTGTCTCTAGATTATTAGGCCTCTTCTTAAAAAAAGCTATAGGCAGTCTAAAGATTGTATCAACAAATTGTTGTTTCCCATCTGAAACAAAAGGAGAAAGATATGGAACCCCAAGTACCTCTATTTTGGCTAAATGAAATAAAAGTATAAGCCCCCCAATACTCATACCAAATAGACCCATAATGCTGCTAAATACTCCTATAATGACTCTCCATACTCTTAAAGCATTTAGCAAATCTATATTTGGTGCTGTATACCCTGCAATTGCAGTGATTGCAAGTACACAATTGGAGATACCACATTTGCACTAACAGCGGCTTGACCTACAACTACTGCCCCAACAATTGATACGGCCTGACCTATAGACTTTGGCAATCTAAGCCCTGCCCCTACAAGCACTTCAAATGCAATAAGCATAGAAAGCACTTCAATAAATGTCGGAAATGGCACCCCTTCTTTTGAAGATGCTATAGATAACACTAGTTTAGTGGGTATCATCTCTTGATAAAACGTGGTAACCGAAATGTAAAGCCCTAGGAGAAAGAGTGTTAAAAGCATTAATACTATCCTTAAAAACCTTACTGCAGAGCTTATTACATAATTTTGAGAATAATCCTCTGGTGCCTGCAAGAATTGTATCAACGTCCCCGGAATAATCATGGAGGAGGGTATTCCATCAATAATTAATCCCACTCTTCCTTGTACAATTAATATTGTATTAAACAGTGAATTAAATCACTGTTTAACCTGCAAATTTCATAGTTAACCATAAACAAATCAAAATTGATTCTATTCTAAACATCAAGCATATCATTTAGCTTCTTATCTCGGCTAATTTACCGGCATATGTTGGCCTGAACCTTGACAATCATGTATAATATATTCCGGACTTGGAAGGTGAATGAACCACCTCCTGGGGCGGATCTTAACGGGCCGATTACCCGTGTGGAAGAGTATTAATCCATTCCGGTAAGTCTACATGTTTTGGCTGGTTGAGGCCAGCTCTTTAGCTGGTTCCTCGTGTCACATGCAAGGTTATTTGCTTACAGGGAAAGGAATGGATGCTTTAAGTCCAATTAACCTTTATAAAGGAGACATTTTTTATGAATTTTAGACCCATTGCTGGAATTGATGTAGGCAAGTACTTCAGTGAAATGGCTATCCTCTCACCATCTAATGAAGTTGTTGCCCGCATAAAAATCAATCATGATTCCTACGCTGACGTAGAAAGAGCCATTGAACTGCTTAATAAAACGGAAAAGGACTTTGCTTCAAGGCCTCTTGTCGTCATGGAATCAACCGGACACTATCACAAAATCCTTTTCCATTCGCTTTGTAAAAATGGATTTGAGGTTTCCATCATAAACCCCATCCAAACTGATTCTATCAAAAATATTGGAATCAGGAAAGTGAAAAATGATAAAGTCAATGCCCGAAAGATTTCTCTACTCTATAGATTTCAGGAACTCAAAGCTACCAATATACCTGACGAAGATATTGAATGCTTAAAGAGCCTTTGTCGCCAGTACTATAAGCTAAGTGATGAGCTTACTGCCTACAAAAACAGGCTTACCTGTTACGCGTCAGATTATTCCATCCCGCAAATGTCAAATTAAATTAGCCTAAGATTATGGTGAAAAGTACATAAAAAAGCAAATTAAATAATCTAGCCACTAAGTTCTAATTAAAAAAGTCAAACTATTGCCCCCTTTAAAATAAAAGAAAGGGGACTTTGTCCCCTTAAACCCCTAGGATTTATCGCTCTAAGGTTTCCCCTTAATTTAAAAAAAGGTGTGCCTTCTCCCCTAGGAAGGGGAGATTAAGGGTATAACCTCTTTAGAACGCTCAGGTTGCATCCCTGCAGAGCCTTATCCTTCCTAAAGAAGAAGACACGCCTTTAACTACCAGCATTAGATTTATGCCACAATGTTTAACTCATTCTGAGCCATAAAGACTACCTCACTATCAATAGACTTAAGTTTTTCATTAGCTCCAGAGATTAGACACATTCTTACCAGAGAATTTAATGTCCTAATAGAACCATTAGAACTTGAATATAATAATTCATAAGCACTATCAGTAAATATTGGCTCATAGCAGCCACTTGACTCTAGCCTAGACTTAACATATTCTTTAGTTTCATCCTTTGTAAGGCCTTTGAGATAATAATTTACAATAATTCTTTGTCTAAGAGCCTCATGGGGCTGCCTACTGATCTGTGTAATAAATGGAGTTTGACCTGAAAGAATTAAAATAGCATAATCCTTAGAGTCCATTTCAAAATTAAATATTATTCTTAAATCATCAAGTACAGAATTTTTAAGAAACTGAGCCTCATCAACAATAATAACAGGAGTAATATTCTTGCTATGATGGTAAGTGTATATGGATTCCTGAATTTGCTTAAACATATTTATTTTCTTATGAGATGGAATTATCCCGAGTCCATTGCATAAGGCTCTGTAAAAGTCCATAACGGTCAATGTGGAAATAGGAATATATACAGTTTTAAATAGATTAGGATTTAGTGAACTAACAAAATACCTAAGGAGAAAGGATTTGCCAACACCAGGCTCTCCTGTAATCAAGCCAAAACCTCTGGTATTCTTTAAAAACTCTAATCTACTCAAAGCCTCGGTAAAGTCCTGAGATTTAAAATGTTCCTTAGCTTCAATAGATTTTAAAAAGGGATCACTTGATAAACCATAAAAAGCTTTATACATATTAATTCATACTCCTTTCGTTATCATTAGGATTAAAGATAGAGAAATTAACACTCTTGAAATTGTGCTCTCTTCGAATCCTAGAATTATCAATCTTCTTAACAGGATAAATAGTGTCCATTAAAACATTACTGTCAGAAAATATATAGGCTTTATCCATACACGTAGGATCATATCTAACATTAATAGATTCACCTACATATCTTAAGGGCACTTCAAAAAGCATATTCTGTATGGAAATAGTAGCATCATTTTTAACTTTACGAGTAACCCTATAGAGAAAAATATAATCAAGTTCTTGTTTTGTAGAGATAAACTTAATTAAATCAATAGACTTAATGAACTTATCAATAGGAGTTTCATTAATAGATGAATGAAACTTAGAATTGTAATTTTCTTCAACATACCTAGATAAAGAGATATTTAATTCATCTAAAGAAGAAAATTCATTCCAATCAATAACATTCATCCATTGATCCTGCAGAGTTCTAAACCATCTTTCAATTTTACCCTTATTATGCAAAGCTTTACATAATAAGGGTTATGCCAAGTTTATGATAATGTAAAGTAAACCTTGTAAACATAGTGTCTTTAATATAGAATTACTGATTTACTTTACATTATCAAATATTTTTTATCTGTTGAAGCTTTTCAGCCATTCCATTAAATCATTGTTTCGCTGCCATATTGGTTCTTCCAAAGATGTAACATTTGTATATGCCTTTTCGATTGCTTCACGTTTTTGCCTGGAGTCCACCTTGGCATAGATTTCTGTTACCTGGACTGAACTATGGCCTAAAATATCTCTAATATATACTAGATTTACACCTGCTTGTAACAAATGCATAGCTTTACTGTGGCGAAGGCAGTGGCAACTCAGGACTTCAGGTATTAATGAATTATCAAGTCTTCTGGCAATATCCTTGTATTTAGCCAGAATATAATTGATACCAGCTCTTGTCAACTTCTCCTTCCGATTATTGAAGAATAGAGGATACATATTTGCAGATGATTCAAGAAGCGATTGCTCATCCATGTACCTTTTTAATAACTGTATGGTCGGTTCCATAAGTGGTACAATCCTTGACTTGTTGCCTTTTCCAATCAGTTTCACCGTATATGGTTTGCTAAATCGAATTTGCGATGGTGTCAAATCAATTATTTCCTGTACCCTTGCTCCAGTATCATACATTAGTGCCAGCAATGTTAAGTCTCGGCATCCGGACTGAGTATTCTGATCAGGTGTTTCCAAGAGAAGCTTTATTCCATCGAGGGTAAGGTAATTGATTGTTTTCTTCTCAGTCTTTTTCACCGGGATGGATAATATTTTTTGCCACTCCAGAAGATTATCAGGATTTTGATACTGCAGATAATGGAAGAAAGAGTGGAGCGCTGCAAGACGCACATTACGTGTGGCGGCACTGCAGTTGCGCTTTGTTTCTATCCAGTCCAAAAATTCAAGTATGATATCTTTAGTGACCATATCCAATGTAAGATAATCTGCCGAAATGTTTTTCACATCCTTTAGAAATACAAGGAATAATATGAATGTATCCCTGTAGGAAGCGATGGTATTTCTACTGGCACCAATCTCTGAAGGAAGATACTTTGTGAGAAAAGTTGTAAGGTAATAAGAAAAGTCTGTAGGCTTCACTGTATCTTCACCTCCGGAAATACATAAGAACAGAGATTGTCAACATCCTGCATAAGCTCAGGATACATTTCTGCAGTTAGTCTAACATATTTATCAGTTGCTTCTAAAGACTGATGCCCGAGGTATTTTGACAATATGGGAAGGGAATAATATAAATCCAATCCATTACGTGACATTGACTCAAGTGAATGAACACTGAAAGAATGTCGAAGGTCATGGACTCTTGGCCCCATACCTTTACCGCCGTGAGATATGCCAGCATCCCAAAGAATTTTTCGAAACAATTTGTATACGGTATCCGATGCGTACCGTTTGCCATTTTTCTGCTTAAAAAAATAATCTCCGGGATTATGTGTCAATAAACAACGAGCCCAATATTTGTTACATACATCAGTAAGAGATTTAGAAAGAGGTAGCATCCTGTCCCTGCCATTTTTGGGTTCACGAATGATGATATAATCTTCATCTAGATTGACATCACTACATTTAAGGGATAATGCTTCATTTATTCTTAATCCACAGCCATAAATCATGCGGAAAACAACAGGAAGTACATATTTCATAGTTGACTCTCTATGGATTTCAACAGCATCGCATGCAGTAAAAAAAGAATTTAGCTCCTCATGCGAGAATATATACGGTGTAAAGGTCGTCTGATATGACTTTACCTGCCTGCAGATATAGGACTGATATCCCAGGTGATTAAGATAAACAGAAAAATTGGTGATATCATTAACTCTTTTGTATCTGTTAACTTCGGACTCATTTAGGCGTTTTTCTGCCCATTTGTCAGCTAATCCTCTTGTCAGACCGACAGTGGTTGCACCATTTTCAATAGTAAAACGGTCAAACATCTTGAAAGTATAAATATCCTTAAATGCATAACCCATGCTCCTTTTGAAGGCTATATACTGTTCAAGGAAATACGCGTTTACTCCATAAAACTCCGCCATCAAATCACCTCCTGGTAGTGGGGTGAATTTAATGGTGGAACTTCCAGAACACATTGCCGCAGTGATTCCAAATCAATCCGGAGATAAGCCTTTGTGCTTTCCGTATTGGTATGGCCCAGCACTTCTGAAATAACTGGAAGTGGTGTTTTTTTCTCCAGCAGAAAACCAGCAAGGCTATGACGCAATGCATGTGGTCCATGTTTCTTTTCATCGATATTACTAATCCCTGCCCGTTTTAAATAGAAAGACACGATACTATGGAGCGTTGGCTCTTCAAGCCTGTCATAGGGCTGCTGTGCACGGATGAATATATATGGAAGTTCCGATACTGGTCTGCCATATTTAAGGTAATCAATTATGGCATTTCCTACTTCAACTAAAAGGGGTAGTTCGATTTTTTCTTTTGTTTTCTTTTGGATTAAAAATATTGTATTGGTTTCCCAGCGGATGTTTTCAAACCTAAGTCCACAGATATCTGACGCTCTTAATCCTAACCGTGCGGCCAGAAGTATCATAGCTGTATCTCTCTTCCCCTTTGGGCTACCTCTGTCCATAGCATTAATTAGACGTTCAACCTCATCTTTTGTATAAGTTGTTGGTAGATGTGCCTCTTTTTTGTAACTGTCTTTTGGTACAAGATAGGAAAAATCAATACTTGTATATCGATTATCACACAAATATTTTAAAAAGCCCCTTAGAGTGCAGAGTATGCAATGGATAGTGGGCTTAGAATAAAAACCAAGGCAATTTATAAAATTCAATATATGGCACTTATCAATGTCTAATATTGAGAAAACTTTATTTGAATTAAGATAGCCTGAAAATCTATAAAGATATAGCTTATTACTGTTCAATATATCTTCTGATAATCCCTGCAACCTCTTGTAAGTGAGAAAATCCAGAACTATTTTACCAATTTCTCCTTTGAACTCATAAGTTTTTGATATAGATCTAAATTTGACAACCCCGGTAGTCAAATGTTCTGTAAGTACATTGACAGAACGTATATTATCCTTTTCCTGTCTCCTGAGTTTTTCGTATGAACCTGTACCCAATATACTACGGATAAATGCATCTCCTACCGTTGAGTCATAGAACTCGATGGAATGCTCTAACATAAAGTCATTAAGTATTCTCCATCCGTTTCGATATCTCTGCATTGTTGCATTTGTGTACGAAAGACTTTTGAAATGATCTTGCATTTCTAATGTCAGTTCTGTAAGTGTCCTTTTTTCATTTGCCATAGTAGCAAAACCTCCCTATGTTTATTAGGCAATATGCCTATATAAACTATAGGTATGATAATGTAAAGTTAAACAACAAAAAGATATTGAATTTACGAGATATTTATTGGCCTACTTTACATTATCATAAACTTGGCATAACCCTTAGACTCTGGAGAATAAGGCCTTGCAAAGGAAAGTATAGTACCAATACTAGCACAAATAAATTGCATTTGACTACTTTTGTAAACCTTGCCATTATCAACAAAGAGCTTTTTGGGAATACCCCTCTTAGCAACAGATTTCTTAAACACCGATAGAAGGGATAAGAAATTGTCATTAAAAAAAGCTTCAGCATGAATAATAAGTCGACTAGAATCATCAAGTATTGCAATAATATAAGTTTTATGCTTCTTACCATCAATGTTAAGATAAGGCCCAACAGAAATATCAGACTGCCAGCACTCATTAGGAAATTTAAATTCAAAGGCTTTCCTATCTATGGGATTAATTTTAGAAGCTACAAGATTAGATTTAGAAATAAACCTTTGAACAGTAGATAAAGAGATATTATCAAAAGAAGCATACCCTTTAGCAATGAGTTCTTGATAAATTGATTTAGCACTTCTCTTAGGCGAATTTATCTTAGAAGATATAATAAACTCCTTAGCATCATCAGGTAGACTTCTAGGTTTCCCTTTATCAGAGCGAACCTTAGGATAAAGACCATCAATGCCATACCTTCTGTAAAGGCGAAGCCATTCCTTAATAGTTTCTGGAGCATATTCCTTATGCCCTAAGGGAGTGTCATACTTCTTAGCAGATATTTCTTTCAGGTATTCTTTAGCACTAGACTGAGTGAAGGTTTCAGTAATTAAAGGAGCAATTAAAGAATACCTAAAAAGAGCAATACTTTGCCTTAAATTTTCATCCATAACATAACCTCCTTCAATTATCAATATCCTAATCCTAGCCCAAACAGGAGATGTTACACCTTAAACGTTATGTGGGGCGAGAAAATAAAGAGGACTAGAGCTAGCTCTAAAAATAAAAGGCCAGAATAAATTGATTTAAATATAAAAAATCATAAGAAATCATAAGAAATCATAAGAAATTAGAGAAAAGCAACAAGAAAATCAAGAAAACCGAAGAAATAGATATAGTTATCCCTTGGGGAAAGTAAAATTAAGATTTAGAGAAGAAATATCTAGGCATGATTTTGGAGAAAAAGAAATTAAAATCTAGAATATCCTTTGGAAAGTTTTTAATTTTATCAAGTATAGAAGATATAGATGGATTATTCATGTCATGGTAGAGGTCGTCAAAATTGGCAAAGAAGGAATTGGTAATAGCTTTATTCTCTGTCATACGTTTTCTAAAAGAGGATATATTTGAAGAATTCAAGAATAAACTTGGGTTTAAGGCCCTAAAGCAATCCACAATCTGAGAATATGAATTCTTAAAAGCAAAAGACATATATATACATTCAAATATACATTCAAGAGAGTATTGATAGTAAGGGATAAGAAAGCTTGGTAAAATAGCATGAGTTTTACCACAAGAAGGACATTTTACACGAAGAATGTTAATCCTCTTAATATAATGCTTAGTAATAACATTACGAGAATAATACCCGTGCCTATGGAGCATTCCTTCATAACCACAGGATTTACAACCATATATGGGAGAAATATAAATTTCTTTTCCTAATTTTAAATATTCGGTTATATTTTTGAAATAGTTGGTAATAATCATAATATTAACTTAATAAAAAGAGTTTGGATTTAGGAGAAGAGTCTAATTGGTAGGGCACTTCTCCTATTTCTTTTTTATAAGGATTATTGCCATAGTCTTCATATTTTAAAACGTCAAATTAAATAATCTAACTAAAAAGTGGTCAGATTATCTAATTTGACGATGCTTTAGGAGATAAAATATTTTGACTTTTAGATGTAATTTTAGGATAGGATAATGTGCTTTATAACACTTACCGGTATCATTGACCAGCTCATGCTGAATTTCAAGGATGCCTTTCCAGACACCTGCTCCAAGGCTGCTATTGCTGTTCTTGAAGAATATCCTACTCCTGCTCTATTAGTTAAGGCTAACAAGGATAAACTGGTTTCCTTGATCCAGAAGAACTCCCGCAAGAGCCTTGAATGGGCAACTGTAAAATATGAATTGTTAGTCTCAAAAGCAAGAGAATTTGAGCCTTTAAGTATTGATAATCCTGCTAATGTTGCAATGCTCAGCATATACACATCCATGGTGAAAAATCTGCAGGAGAATCTTAAGAAATTGCTCAAAGCTATACATCAGTTGATTGCTGATAATATGTCAAAGGATATACCTATGATGTCATTAACACTTGAGCTTCTCCAGAGTATCCCTGGTATAGGTCTTCTTACAGCTGCTACAATTATTGCGGAAATTGGTGATTTCTCAGCCTTTTCAAAACCAGGCAAGTTAGTCGCTTATTTCGGCATTGACCCTTCTGTCATGCAGTCTGGAGAATTTACTGGTACTCGTAACAAGATGTCTAAAAGAGGATCAAGATTGCTTCGCAGGGTATTGTTCACCATTGCACTTGCCAATATCCGTACTAAACGGAATAAAGAAGCTTGTAATCCCGTGTTATTGGAATTCTACAAAAAAAAGTGCCAGAACAAACCTAAAAAAGTAGCTTTGGGAGCTGTCATGAGAAAGCTCGTTTGCATTATTTTTGCTGTTCTTAGGGATAGATCAGCTGCGTACCCCTGAAGAGCATGCTCGGATGCTTGCAGGAAAGCTTCATGTAGCTTAATAGTATCTATACTTGATATTTAGTTTTCAAAGTTCAAATTGCTAACCTGTGACCAGCTATTTTATGTTAACTTCATGTGGGTGGTTTTATTGTTATACTCATTTTTAGCTCTTTAATGCAAGATGATTTTAATAAACTTTTAAAATCATCTCTCAAAAACTACTTGACTTTAATTAGCTGGTCTTCCAATCTACCTGGGCTTGCATGCCCGGCAAAGTCTCTACTCGTGGATGTCCTTCAGATTTATTTTCTTCTTTGAGCTTATGTTTCTTTACATAAGCCATAAAGTTCGTATATGAGCCAATATTCGTGATACCATATTTCTTTACCATAAACTCATAGACACCTCGGACTGTTACCCTCTTGATTTTAAGCTTGTCTGCTATTTCAGTTTTAAAAGGATCAAGCTTGCTGGGCTTTTTTCTCGATTCAGGTTTTCCTTTGTAACCTTCGCGGTACTTTTTTACGGTCCTCCAATCCATACCATATTTTCTGCCGAGAGCTGCATAGTTGGGTTTAATGTCTAAGTTATCCATAATCATTAGCTCCCCTTTTAGGTTGTTTACCATATTGATTCACCTCCAAAAGAAGTGTACCAATATATCTCTGAATACAAAATAAGAATGTAGGAAATACGACATTTTTATTTTGTATTTTTCCTACATTCTTATTATAAACTTTGCAATAGGCTATACTTAAGCATAAATTAGCGCATCTTATACAATATTTCCATCCAAGTTTATCTATGAATCTAAATAAATCTATGCTTTTAAATCCTCCATATGCAAGTAATATAACTTTATAATTATAAGAATTGAAGATCTCATTAAACTCTGTTATTCCTTGTTTTATATGCTCAAAACTCTTATTACCTTTTTCATTATACTCAAATATTTTATACCATAAAGGGATTGCCCTTTTACCTACTTTTAATGAAAACTTTAGTATTAGAAATCTATCATCAAGTGTTGTATGATCAAATATTATAATTATTTTATTGCTATTGCTCCTTTTTATATATTTACTTATAACTTCTTCAATGAAAAAGCTATATAGATAATCTGGGTTTATTGTTGAAGACTTAAAAAATCTATATATTCTCTTCATCTTACTCTCTTCAGTTACATCTGTGAAACCATCCTTTAATTTCTCAGACATATCTGAGATTACAACTGATTTTGATAATATTATTACTATAAAAGTTCAGCTAAAACTTCCAATAAAAGGACACTATAAACTACTTCAACAGTGATGTATAATAATCTACTACATTTTGTTATAATATTATATTAGAATACTATATTAATGGAAGTTATAGGAGATAGGAAAAGAGGCGGGTATATCACAAATGATACCCCTTAAACTTTATTATGGGACTTCTGATCGGCATAACTCTTTCGCTCCTATATTGGCTTACTTCCTCTTTGAATTCGGTTTTGCCTTCATTTCAGGAAGTTTACATTAACGATATATTCTCTCCTCAGAACTGACAGAAAGCAAAATTATCTCCCCTGCCTTATTCGCCCCTGACAACACACTCACATCTTGAATAATTCCTCTGCCTATCTTATTTTACAAAACTACTTCAGATACTCCCACAAGTGTAAGGTGTCTCCTTGTCTGGCTCAATAATTATGTTAACCGCTCTGCTATCATATAGATTAGATTTTTAAAAATTAATTAGGTCACGGTTGCTTTTTTATTCTTTATATCTTCTTATATATTGTAAGGAAAACAAACGGCCGTTTGATTACTATATAAAACTAAAATAAGGAAGGGATATATTTATGGGATAAAAAATATTAATAATATTTATTGTTAATACTTTACAGTTAGCTCAATAGCAAATAATCAGGGAAACCTGCCTTAAATATAGGGCAAAATGCTATGATATCAAAAAAAATTAAGAAAAGGGGAATTTAAATGGATGTAATGGTTTTAGCGACTCAACAATGGTTAAATAAGACTTATACTGGAAGGGCTGGATACAATTCGGTTGAGGAAACCGGTAATACAGGTTGGCCAACAATTTATGCATTAACGCGGGCACTACAAATTGAATTGGGCATAACTGCTACAGCTGATAGTTTTGGCCCTACTACTAAAAGGCTATTTTCTGAAAGATTTCCTAACGGTGTTCAGCAACAACCAGATGGTGCTGAACAAGAAGATAATATTTATGCTATTATTCAAGGCACCTTATGGTGCAAAGGATATAGCACAGGAGCCGGGTACATTACAAAGCATTTTTATGATGGAACGGGAAATGCAATTAAATCTTTAAAAGAGGATGCGGGGCTTCTTGTACCGGACTCTACTGTAACATTAAATGTGATGATAGCTTTACTATCAATGAATCAATACGTAACACTTTATCTGCGAGGTGGAACAGATGTAATCAGATATATTCAGCAAAGGCTCAACAGAAAATATGAAAATTATATTGGGCTTGCGCCATGTGATGGACTGTATGGACGAGAAATGAATAGGGCATTAATTATTGTCCTGCAGGCAATAGAAGGTTTAAGTGTAAGTCAAGCGACAGGCAATTTTGGAGATAAAACGAAAGCCTTGTGCCCAATGCTGCCAGATACTCAAAATGTACTACCTGCTCAGAAAGAGGCCGATGCTATAGATTTATTAAAATATGCTTTGATTTGTAATGGCTATTCTATTACCTTGTTAACTTCAACATGGGATACTACTTTAGAAGATACCATTAGATCATTTCAGAGCGATATGTTATTACTAGTCAACGGAAAGGCTGATTTAAATACGTGGATGTCCTTGCTGTTAAGCAAAGGAAATCCTGATAGAGCTGCAACTGCATGTGATACTCGCTTTGAAATGACAACAGAAAGAATTGAGCAACTAAAAAATAATGGATACCAAATTGTAGGAAGATATTTAACCGGGACTGAGTATAAGGTTTTAAGAACAGATGAGCCTAAAAGAATTTTAAATAATGGGTTGTTTTTCTTTCCGATATTTCAAGAATCCGGAAGCGATATCACTTATTTTAATGCAGATAGGGGAATTGTTGATGCACAAAAAGCAGTTCGTGCAGCAAGAAATTTTGGGATTCCAGAGGGAACTGTAATTTATTACGCTGTTGATTTAGATGCCCAAAATTGGCAAATAACTGATTATATTTTACCGTATTTCGATGCATTATCAACGAATATGGATACCGCATACAAAATAGGCGTTTATGGAACAAGAAATGTATGTACAAAGGTTAATGATGCAGGATTTGCAGTTACAAGCTTTGTAAGCGATATGTCTACGGGTTACAGTGGTAATATGGGTTTTAAAATGCCGGCTAATTGGACGTTCGATCAATTTGCAGAAATTCCTATGGTTCCTGATTGGGCAATAGATAAGGATTCCTATTCAGGAGCATTTCCTCCAGTAACAATACTTAATACGGAAGTTTATCAAAAACCACAGAAACCTTCTGTTGAAGGCTTACCATCAATACTAACTGTGATGGACAAAATACATGAAGTAGAACAACTGTATATTTCCTATTATGATGGGCTTATGCAACCGCCGGATGATGGTATACCCACACTTAATACGTCTCTACTTGCAAATGGAATAACGAATTTCTTACGCAGTGAAAGATACTATCAAGGTGAGTGGACAGCAACGACTATGAGCCCAATTGATACTGCTTTTGTTGAATATGTAAAAAGCAACAATATGGATTTATTTAATTACTTGTATCCATATATAAAGGAGCATGATAATGAGCTTCTTACAGATGGCGGAGATGGATTGATTGATTTAGCGCATATAGCTGCTACTATGGAGTGTTATATTATGGCTACACTTGTTCCAGATTTCTGGGCTGGCTGGGGTGGAGACTTGGCAACTGCTATGGCTGATACTACTGAAGCTTCTAAAGTTAACCCTAACGAGAGCCTTCAAAATCTAGCAGATTCAATAGTCGGTAATGTAAATTTTCAGTTTAATTATTCCGATATGTGTATAGATGCAGATGCAATTAAAATTGCTGCTATGGTAAGGGGTTCTACAAGCGCATTGTTTTCTGAGGTGTTAAACACGTATTATACTACCAATAGTTTATTAAAAAATCGCTACTCTTATTATGTGGACGATATCGGATGTAAACCAAATTTAACAGCATTGAAGGAACGAATATATGCTAAAATGACTGGGCTTTTAGAAAAAGATACTGGAATTGGGCTATTACATTTGAAAGGTAAAGATCCATCAAAGGAAGTTATCGTAGCCTGCTGTAATGCATTCGCAAAGTATACTTACAGTGAATTAGCGTAAAGAATTAAGCCATCCACTTGGATGGCTTAATTCTTTTGTGCAGTTTCAAATTATGTAATGACTTTTGCAATTATATTTCCTATTAAAAAGCTGAGTGATTGTACCACTATTGGAAATAAAAGCTCATAAGGATTATTTGTATATGGAAACATTGTTAACCATGGCGAGAAAGTAATAATTCCGATAAAAAATAATAACCCGGTAAACAATAAAATTTCAGGTGTCTTCAAGTTATTTCCATATTGAAAATGCATACCATAAATTATGGAGATTATATACATTCCCCCATGAAGCATAAGTGCAAAAAATAGTCTATATAATATAATTGGAAAGGTGTTAGATTCCGGTTTATCAAATATAAAAACTGATCCAACAAGCAATCCGTTATACACAATATAAAATATAAGGAATTCCTTAAAATAGGGACTGAATAGTTTTTTCATCATATATCAAATTTCCACTTTCCTTTATTTTTTCTATATGTTGCAAAACAAAGCATCGCAAATCTGCGATATGATTATCCTGCATGTCAACAAAACGGGTTGGAAAGATTTTATCACCTAGTATCTCTTAATAATATGGTACCATATTATTAGGCATGTTTCAGGTTTTTTTCACAATACCCCCAAAAAGATGTAACATTATTATTTTTGTTATTAATATTTTTTAAAGGTTGCTATTCCGTTAAAGAATACTTCTTATATAGTGAAAGGTAAAACAAAATGGCCATTTCAATACCTGAAATAATGTATTAAACATGGGGAAAATAGTAGTTCCCAAATAAAAAATCATTTAGGAGGTCGAGTCTATGGATAATAGGTTCTATGTGAATAAAGGTTCTGCTAATATCAACATTTACGCTGATTCCGATGAAATGTGTACGGGAGGCACTATAGGTGCTATATATCCACGTGAAGCATTTGTTACTATCGGTGTAGTGAGCCCAAACCAGGGAGTATACTTCAGGAAACCCGGTGGCGTAGTTGGATATGGCTATATGAAGTGGGAAGATATGCAGAGTGGCCCTCTCCAGATAGCATTCAATTACCCGAATAGTTACCTGCAGGTTACTGATCCAACTACCAAGCGAAGTGAATATGTAAGAACTTTTTATTGCAGAAACACTCTTACAATTACTAAAGCTGATGGAAGTTCATGGGGTTCAGTCGCAGCTGGTCAGTACGTTGCTATCAAAGATTCCGATACTGTAAATAGGGGTATTGCTGGTTCAGATAATCCTAACAGCGTACTTATCGGATGGTGTAAGAGCACAAATGGCAATTGGTATCACATTGATGGAAATGGCTCCGACTATGGATTTGTTAAAATCGGTCTTGACATCGGTTCTACTTATTCCACAATTCCACTTTACGGAAGTTGGTAAGAAAAGGAGGGTATCCCCCTCTTTTTTGTGCGTGCGCCCGGCATGGGCGCAGTCTAACGGGTGAAAGTCCCGAGTGCGGGTTGATA